>Ga0222697_1000164_pt1 | contig 34061 bp, 50 predicted proteins | sample AntAcemetage1402_FD_179835 | JGI IMG/M metagenome (GOLD analysis project Ga0222697, IMG submission 179835) | Saline water microbial communities from Ace Lake, Antarctica - #1402 | ecosystem: Environmental > Aquatic > Non-marine Saline and Alkaline > Saline | place: Antarctica: Ace Lake... | reverse complement strand
TGTCCTCGCTCATCTCAATACCCTCCGCTGCGGATGTATTCTGCGGCCGCTACTGCTGCCAGCTCGTGGATGGTCTGGTTCTCCTCGAACGTGAATGCTCCTGCCCAGCCGCTGCCGGTTTTGTCGAATATCCCGGTGATGCTCGTGGCCGGAGAGCCCCCCGGGTCATCATACCGCGGGTCGCTGGGTCCGATGCCAAATTGGGGAGCGTCCCCTGGGTCGTGATCGGCTTCGATAGCCAGCTCGATCTCCCCACCGTAGCGCTCAATGGCGAGATGAACGGTGACTGGAACCGGGCCTGACTTGCGGAGATGCAACGTAGGCTGTACCATAGGGGTGACCCTCCTGTGGGTTGTGTGTGTGGCCGGCGTCCATTTCGGGTGGGCGTCGGCCCTTTCTATGCTGGCACCCATTTGACGGGGTGTTTGTTCAGTAGCGCCATGAGCCTGGCCTGGTACCGCGGCGACATCGGGCGGACCTGGGACAGCATCATGGACAGGTAGGCCTGACTCATGCCGATTGCCTGCGCGGCCCTTGCCTGCGTGATGTCCCGTTGTCTCAGCGCCTCTTTGATCGGATGATCTGCCATTGTCAACCTCCGTGGTGTGTGATGGTGTGAACAAAGGTAACACAATGACGGCGCAAAGTCAAGAGAATTCAGGCGATCACGGACGGTGCAGGAGGCGGATGGCGGCGCCTACCGCAGCACCCATACGGAAGCCTATGCGCTCCGCCAACCGGGGCAGGTGCTCGTCGGGGTGCGATGCCATGTAATCGGCCCAGCGCTGGCGTCGCTCTTCGTCCAGTGCCTCGAGCTCCTCATTCATCCGGCGGACTGCATCTCGGGGTATCATTGCTTGACCTTCTTGTGTGACGCCGGGGCCTGAGTGAGCGCCCCGGCTGGTGCCTATGCTGCGAGTTCGTCAGTCTGGGCAATGTCAAACACCGTGCCCATGCGAAAGCCCACGCGCTCCGCCTCGGGGGTGTCTTCCGCGGCGTCCTTGTGCTTCTGGGGGATCCAGATGGCGGCGCCATGCTCGCCCTTGCGGACGATTCGCCCCGCTGCTTTCCACTGCCTGAAGCCCCCAACGATTGACGGGGTGCCCAGCTGTGATACGAGCATGCAGGCATTGTGCATTGACAACGGGCGCCCCTCGATTGTGCAGATGCCCGCGCGCTCGGCTATTTCGTTCCTACGGGCTGGGGAGAGCTCCGAGACCGTCTTGGCTAGTTCGCGCATCCGCTCCAGGCGTTCTGCTGCTTTGGCTTTCTGGGCTTTGGTCGCCATCGTGATCCCCCTGTGTTGGTGTGCGTCTCAATCTCTACCACCAATATACCACAAATAAGCTGCAAGCGCAAGAGAAAAAGCGAGACGGCGCAGGAATGACGCGACAAAAAGCGTGCCAGGCGAACGGAGATGCCACAATTACGGAGGCGGGCAGTGAATGAGATAGGGCACAGGCGCGAACGGGACAGCGGGTTCTACGACTGGATCCTAACTCAGCCGGAGTGGCGGTGCCTCATCACAGGCGTTGAGACGTCTGATCTGGCGACCGTCGTCAGGTGCCACATCCGCAGCAAGGGCGCCGGCGGGTCGGACAGGTGGCCCATGCCGCTGATCGCGCGCGAGCATCTCAAGGCCGACACCTACCCGGCTTGGTGGTACACCAACAGGGTCGCCGTCGCGGAGTGGTGCGCAACCCTCCCGGAGCTGTGGGATCGCTACGACAACGAGCGGGCCGAGAAGCTGATGCGCTCGTGACCGGTTGACTAAACCGGCCAGATTGCTAAATTTGGCGCAGAAGAGAGGATGGCGGCGCCATGACAGCTATTGTATTTGCGAGCCCTGCAGGCCTTGCGCCTGGGGTGCAGCGGTATAGGCCCGAGCGCCGCCATCCGCGCGGTGTCTCGTGAAAGTCTGGGACTGGCTCATCCGCCGGCGGCTGCCGGTGCCTGTCGCCCCGGTGCGGCTGCGGCTGTCGGGTGCATACCTCGAGGGCGCGCGATATCAACCATCTCCGAACCGTGGCGAGCCGTTCAATACCCCCCCGCATTTGATCGTGATGCACTACACCAGCGGCGCATCGCTCCAATCCTCCGCCGACTTTCTTTGCGACGAGAGAACGCGCGTCTCTGCGCATGTGGTGATCGGCAGGGACGGGGACATCGTCCAGCTGGTCCCCTTCGACCAAGCGGCCTGGCATGCGGACCCTGCATATTGGGACGGCTACTGCATGGTCAATCCCCACTCGATAGGGGTCGAATTGGACAACGCGGGGGAGCTGCAGATCGAGGACGGACAGGCCAGGACTTGGTGGGGGCGCCGTGTGGCGTGGGGGGATGCGGCGTACAGGACCCACCAGTACAGCGAGATAGGCAGCTGGTGGCAGACATTCACACCCGAGCAGATCACGAAAGTGGAGGAGCTGTGCAGGCTATTGATGGGTCTGCACCCAATCCGGGAGATTGTCGGGCACGACGACGTGGCGCCGACGCGCAAACGCGATCCTGGACCGGCATTCCCCATGGCCGACCTGCGGGCACGGCTTGGTTTGCAGAAAGGTGTGGCATGAGACAGGACATAGCCAAAGCATGGCCGACGCTGATGGCTCTGCTGCTGCAATCGCTGTTGCTGGCGTATTTCCTCGGAGGGCTCAACGCGCGCGTGGAGGCAATGTCCGGGCGCGTGGATCGTATAGAGACACAGATGGACACACAACACGGAGGCCAAAAATGAGATCGCATTTGACGCTGCTCGGAATTGCCGTTGCTATTCTGCTCGTGCCGCCTCTCGCCGGGATGGCGCTGGCTGCGGACCTAGGATGGATCACCGAAGCCCTGGACCACATCGGGCCCCTCAAGTACGTGCTCGGCGTGGCGCTGGCTGGATCGCTGGGCACCGCGGCCGGGCTGCTGGGCATCTTCGTCCTCGATTTGCCCATCGTGCGAGATGCGCTGGGCGGGTTCATGTGGACTCTCGGCAAGGCATCGAGCCTGATGTGTATCCGGTGGTTTGGCAAATACGGCCAGAAGATCGAGGACAAGCTGCAGCGATTCTTGCAGTTCATGCTCGACCGCTTTTTCGCCGGCTGCGATCAGGACGACAGACGATCAGGGTAGGCCGGAACCCGGTGCGCCGGGCCGGTTATGGTCCTCCCCCCGGCGCGCATCTCTCAGAATACGGCCTCCAGGATCTCCCGGACGATGCGGGAGACGCTGGTGCAGCGCTCTGCCGCGCGCGCTCTGACCGCCTCACATAGCTTGTGCGGGATACTGGCGCTCAATGTCTCGGTGCGGACGTCTGCCGGCAGTGGTGTCCGCCCGTGCTGATTCGCTCGCTTGCCGCCCCAGTTGGGGCTATCGGTCTTGCGTCGTGGCATTATGTGATCTCCTTTTCGCGTGTCCGCCCCGCCTGCGCAGCGGCCCGAAGCTTCTTCAGGTCCATGTCTCCGCCCAGGCCCATCACGGTCATTTCCCCGCAGTCCATGCATTTGTAGAGATCCCCGGACCAGCACGTCACGCCATCCCGACCGATGACCGCCACCTCGTTCTTCGCGCAGCGCAATTGCCCGCCGCACAGGATGCACTTCTCATCACGCCACATAGTTACGCCTCCTCAGCAGTCCCAGGACTCGGGACATTCCGTTGCGAACAGGTCCAGGGCCTCGTTCCACTGCGGTTCCGATATCTCGTCAGACGGATCGTTGCTGGCGCCGTTGTAGCTGTCGGTCACCGCGGCAATCTCAACGTCGGGGCCGACGATGGTCTGCAGGATCGAGCAGAACGTGCCGAGATGCAAGCCGTTGAAGTCAGAGCCCAGCATCGAAGCATCGACCTGAAGCGTGGGGATCACTGCCGGCAACGTTGTTACGTCTGCCCCCCCAACGCGGACCTGGGAGCCGTCGGGCAATGTGTAGGTCGTCCATCCTGCGTGCCAGTCCTGCTCCCCCTCGATCTCCAGCGCCGCGAATGACTCCATAACGGCCGCTGCCGTGTCGCATCTCCTGAGAAATGCTTGCGCGTCTGTGGGTCTGGTCTGTGCCATGCCGTCCCTCCTGTGTGTGTGGGTTATTTGACCCGTCCGTCCGTCCCGATGTCATCAGAGATGTCTCCATCCATGGCCCCTGCGCGGCTGGAGTATGCATAGACTCGGGAATTTGCGAGACTCCAGCCGCCGACGGCCTTGCTGACTCGCCGATGGCTTGCCGCATCTCGCGTGCTATATAGCCCGCCACGATTAGAGCAGGGACCAAAACCAACGACTGTCCACCAGTCTCGTTTCATGGTGTTCCCCCTGTGTGGTTATGCTACGCCGCTTCGATCATGACGCGGTCGTAGTCTATCTGCACGACTGCAAAGCCGTCCTGCGGGCCGCGCTCGCCCAACGGGCCTCCGCAGGTACAGTTAGCTATGCCGCATAGCTCACGCTGCGACCGGCGTATCTGTGACGGCGACAGCTCGTCCCCGATGGTCGCCTTGAGAGTCACGCTGCTGCCGTGGAAATCGTTGCGGACGATGATCATGGTGGTCCTCCTGTGTGTGTGGGGCTTGTCAATGCGGACTCGATCCGCAGACCGGGACGCTGCCCGGTTTCGCCCTGTCTATGCTATGTTGAACCTGATCGCGCAGGCGAGGCCGCGCAGGAAAGCCGCGTCCTCCCCGATCCAGCGCAGCGGGTCGTCCTCGCTCCCGCCGACATTCGCGGCGATATCTTCCAGTATGCCGGCGTCCTCTTCGGTCAACTCCATGGGCGACCGCGGCAGCGTGCTGCATTGCGTTGCGTCGCTGATCTCTTGCGTCTCGCGGCTGATCGGGGTGAGCGTTGCGCTGGTCATGTCGGGCTCTCCTGTGTGTGGGTCCTGTGGGATGGTGCGGTTGTCGGGGTTCAGAATTCTGCTCTCTGTGCGATGATGTGCCGCGCTGCGTCCATGTCCGGCTGCCGCCGCGCGCAGTTGCGTACGTGCCGCTCGATTGCTTTCGTCTCGCGTGCCCCGTTGTATTCTGCCACTGTGCGGCAGAATGATCGCACCGAGCGATTGCCGCGCCGGCTGTTGCATCGACGGCAGCACGTCACCAGATTGCGACTGTCGTTCTTTCCGCCCCGGCTACGCGGCTTGAGATGATCGAGGGACAGTATTGCGCCGTCCTCGATTGTCGTCCCGCAATACGCGCACGACAGCCCGTCGCGGAGATATATCGCCAGGCGCCTTTCGTCGCGGATCCAATGCGCCCCGTGCCATTCGCCTGCCGGTGTAGCGTTTGCGAGTGAGCCGGTCGCGTGTGTCATCTTGGGTTCTCCTGGTGGGGTGTTCTCTGCTGCTGTTACTAATATACGGCATACAAGCTGAAAAGTCAAGAGAAAAAGCGAGTGCGGTTGCAGAAAGATGGATCAGAAGCCCAGCGCCAGCTTCTCTAGATCCTGGCAGCCGACAACGGCCCCGCGGCGCTGGATCTCTGCGACTAGGTCCGCCGTCGAAATGGCGGCCAGGTCGATGGCGGGTTCGGGCGCCCGCCGGGCCAGGTTCTCTTCCAGGGCATCGGATGCGGCATCGCGGAGAGTCAAGAAATCGTCTCTCCAGTCGCCCGACTCCAGCTCTTCCATCTCACCATCGGCCTGGAGCCGGTAGATGTGCCCGGACTGATACGCGTTCTTGACGCTGCCCTCGGGATCGACGCGGACCAAAATGGCGCCGACGGGCAAGTCAACTTCCTGGCCCGCTGTCAAGAACTCGCCCTCGAATGCGTAGCCGTTGCGCTTGCTGCTGTCAACGCTGGTGATTTGCTTTATCCAACCGGTACGGCGACCGGAGGCGGATCCGACTGTCGGGCGGATGCGGATTGTCTGTGTCATTTTCGGATCTCCTGTGTTGGTGTGTGTCTCTCAATCTCTACCACTAATATAGCACATACGAGTTAAGAAGTCAAGAGAAAAAGCGAGATAGTGTGTCCCCGACGCTACAAAAGGCGTGCCATGCCAAACACCGAGAAAGCGCTTGACATATTGCCTTGCTTGTGGTATATTATAAGACGAGGACCAACCACAGGGGGGCGGTATGGCGAGGGCATCAGCAATCGCAACCCGCAGGACGCGGGCAGTGGAGAGCTTCAAGACGGCGGCGGAGTGCATCGGCCAGATAGAGCCGGGCCTGTCGCTTTTCGCAGTGACGCGCGGCCAGTTCTCGATGATCGACGCCATTCTGGCCTGCCTGGACCAGACCGGGCCGGCGGATCTGTCGCTGTGGACCTGGACGGTGGCCGAATACGAGGTTGAGTGTATGGAGCGCCTGCAGAACGACGGGCGGGTGACCGGCGGGACGCTGGTGATTGATCACGGGGCGCGATACAAGAACGCCGGGCTGATTGATCGATGGCGCGACAAATACGGCGCCGACTCGGTGCGCTACGTCCTAAATCACGCGAAGATTGCCACCATCAGGAGCGCGGGATACAAGCTGCTGCTGCGCGGGTCGATGAATTTGAACTACAACCCGCGGTTCGAGCAGTTCGACATAACGGAGGGCGGCCCGGACTTTGACCTGGTGAAACAGATCGAGGGGGAGCTGCCGATACTCCGGGGTGAGATTGCAGGGATGGACGCATACAAAGCAAGCCGCGTTGGAGACGCCTTTGACGTCGACCAGCTGGAGATATTCGCGGGAGTCAAGGTGTGGGCGAAATAGACGTGCTGGCGGAGCTGCGCAAAGAGAACCCTGGCCGGCGGGTCGTGGACCTGCGGGTATTTGCCGACGCCTTGGAGGTGTACAAGGAGGCCTCGGCGAATGTGCGCGAAAATGGAGCTATCGTAATGCACCCGCGGACCGGGGCGCCGATTGAAAACCCGTATCTGAAGATCGAGACGGCGGCAGGTGCCGTGCTGGCGAAGATGCGCGGCGTCAAGGCCGATAAGGTGTTGCGGAAGATAGGGTTAGGATAGGAACGAGATGCGAAAGACGTTGAGCCCCAAGCGGAAAGCGTTCGTGGCGGAGTACCTGGTGGACTTGAATGCTACCCAGGCGGCGATACGGGCGGGGTACAGTGAGAAGACGGCGAGGTCCCAGGGGCAGCGGCTGTTGACAAAGGCTGACATTCAGGAGGCCATCCAAGCCGCCCAGGCAAAACGCGCCGAACGCCTGGAGATCACGGCCGATATGCTGCTGCAGGACGCATACAAAGACGCCACGGCAACGCTCGACAAATTCATGACGGTTGACGAGGACGGGGCGGCCCGCATCGATATGAGAGGCTGCAGCAGGGACGACATAGCCGCACTGACGGAGTTGACGCAGGACGTGGAGATGATCGGGGACCCGGACGACGGGCTGCCGATCCTGAAAACGCGGCTCAAGCTGGTGGACCGGGCCAAAGCGCGGGACCAGTGCATACGGATGATCGGAGCATACGCAGCAGACAAGCGCGAGCTGACCGGCGCCAATGGTGGCCCCATCGAATACCTGGCCCAGCTGCGGGCAGCTGATGCGGAATTGGAGGAGTTCGAGAAGGCAGAGGACGAGTAAACCCGCACAGGAGGATAGGACCATGAGATGGATAGTCCCGTTGTTGCTGCTCATCGCTGGATGCACCATGCAGACGCTCAGAGTGGCGAATACTGCCTTGCCAGGGCCGCCCGACGCGGTGTATGCTGATTGCGTGATGGCCCTGTCCCGGGTGGGCGTCGACATTATCACGCAGAACCCGAGCTCGCGGCTGATCACGGGCCAGTATGTGCAGTTCACCGGGCTCGCGACGGGCCCGAAGGTATACCGGGTGGTCGTGCGCATTGAGCCCGACAGGCTGACAATTCAGGCGATGGTAGCCCAGGCCATCGACTACGGCGCGACGGCGCGGCTGTTGGGGAGGATCGAGGAGGCCCTGCGGTTGACGTATCCGCGTATGGTGTTTACCATAGAGTAGATGCCAGGAGGAGGACCATGCCCGAGCCCAGAATCACCTTCACCGTCACCCTCGACGAATTGCGCGAGCTCATGCCCCCAGGGTGCGAATTGCTGATGGCGACTCACTCAGACGAGGAGGATCAGGTGCTCTTCATCTGCGCCGACCATCGGCCTGGAGCCAAGCCGTTCTTTGGTAGGCCCAACAGGTGCCAGGTGCAATTCGCGCCCGAGCTGGACCTGCTCCACGCATTGGTACCTATAAAGTAGCAACCAACAGGAGGAGGAAGCCCATGGACGCACCCGACATGCGCACATGGATCGACGCGTGCATCTCAGCCGCCGAGGCCGAGATGGCCGGTGACTTGCCGGCAGATGTCCTTGCCATTCCCGGGATGACATCGGCCCACGTCCGTTCATTTCTGCACCATCTCACCAAACATCCCAATATCACCCGCTATGCCGAGGTCGGCGCTCATATGGGCGCTACGGCCTGCGCCGCCGGATATGGTGGCAGCGTGGACGTCTCCGTCTGCGACAACTTCAGCCAGTTCCAGATGACCGATTTCGCGATCCAGGGGACGGAGGACAAGGAGCGCGCCACGGCCAAGGTGGAGGACATCTGCAAGGCTAATTTCGCCAAGCATCTGGGCAGCCGGTTCTGGCTCTTCGAGGGCGACTCGACAGAGTGGGACATAGGCCCCCAGGACGTGCTGCTGTATGATGGGGACCACTCGGAGGCGGCGACATACGATAATATCAGCCGGCTGGTGGCGGCAGCCAGGCCCCGGGTGCTGATCGTGGACGACTTCGACGGGGACAGCGTGGCAGCCGGCACAATCCGGGCGCTGTGTCCCGCAAAGTGGGGCACCTACGGCAGGGTCGCCGTAGAAGCCGTCTGGCGCCGCAGCTGGTGGAACGGCGTGCTGGTGGTGCTGTTCGAGGAGTCGAGCTGATGTCGACCATATGGTGGATCGTTCTTGGAGTGTACTGTTTCGTGACTGGGGCCCTTTCGTCTGTGTGGGCCTACAGGGATGACGCAGAGATGCCCATGACACAGGAAGAGGTCCGGCCAAAGGATCTCTTCTTCCCTGGGATTTGCTTTGTGTTCGGCTGGGCCCTCTTCTGGATGTTTTTCTTTGATGAAGGCGGCCCCGTGCTTTGGCGGAGGAAGGTGAAGCCATGAACAACCACATACTCAATTCCCTGCTTGGCCTACCACTCAACACCCCGGACGATGTTCCCATCGCCATCGCCAAACGGGACATCAAGGCCGGGGAGTCTATCCAGTGGCCGTTGTTTGGAGACGAGAGCCAGGACGTCAGGCGGTGGCCACGAGCAATGGAGGAAGGCGAAGCCATGAGCAGTGAGAAGACGGCCAAGGACTGGGTCCACGACTCGCAGGCGGCCAGGCTTGTTGAGTATCGGAAGGACCTTGATCACATGAGGGAAGTCAACGCGCAGCTACACCGGCAGGTTCAGGAGCTCACGGTGGTTGTCGCAGAGCAGAAGCGCCAGATTGACAGGATGGAAGCGTACGAGGTGGCGCGGCAGGAAAAAATGTCGGAGCAGGTCAAGGAGGCCGCCACGAGCAGCGACCATTGCGCCATCACCAAGGCGGGCGCCGACGGACCCGCCCTCTTCAACGCCAGTTGGGTGCCGCCGCCTGATGCGCAATACGAGATCACCAAGGAAGACGGTGGCGAACCGCTGATCCGGCTCAAGGACGATATGGCGCGGGACTTCTTGCGACAGTTCGGCCAGGAGGACAGCCAGCAGGAATACACGTTTGAGGTGCGCGATGAAGATGGCGGGGCCATTGTTGCGCGATTCTGCGGGGTGCGCATCGAAGCGGACGAGCCCTCGTCGTTGTACGCGGCCCCGGAGACAGCATACGGGACTGCGCCATCCAAGGACGCCGCCACTGCCACCTTTCCCACCTCCGCCTCCGTCACCGGAATGAGCGTCAACAAGGACTGCAAGCTGACCCTGGAATTGACGCCAGACGGCGGTGAGACGGTGAAGACGCTGACGGTGGCCGACGGTAGTGAGACGGCGGACGCCGGGGAGCGGGAGGATATGGAGCGGGAGATTAGCTTCCTCCGGGGGGCTGCCAAAGCAGCGCTGACTGCCGGAGGCGAGAGAGGACAACCGTCCTATGGGGACCGCCCCGGCGACTTGGCGGATGGCGTTGGCGCGGTCGAGCTGCTCAAGGTCGCCAAGCACCTCCACTCGGCTTTGCGCGGTATCGTCTACCGGTGGACTGAGGAGTGCCAGGTCGCCGTGTGTGAATTCGACGCGTGGGCGTGTGACCACGGCGAGGAGGTGGAAACGGCGACGGTGCCGAGGGGCGACTTCAAGGCGAAGCCGGACACCTGGGAGGGTATGAAGGCCGAGGAACTGAGCCGGGAAGAAATGCAGGCCGAGATCGTCTACCTAAAGGAACAACTGGCGGGTCTCGTCGATGAATTGGACGACCGGGAGCTGGAGGAGCTGGAGCTGGAGGAGTTGGAGGAGTTGGAGTGCCTGGACGATGAGGAGGACGAGCCGCCAGCTGATGGGATGATAGACAAGGAGCTGATGGCCGGTATCCTCCAATACGCGCAGGCCGCCCCGCGCCACTACCGCCTGGGCGATGTGAACGACACGGTGGTGGACCTGGATTGGGTCTGTGAGGCTGGCGGGCCATGGAATCTTGGGGAGAATGATGAGAAGTGGTACTTTGTATTCTACCGCAAGGGGCTTCACGTCGAACGTCTGGCTACCTATCCCACCGAGCAAGCCGCCCGCGACGCCTACAAGCGGCTGACGCTGGCGCTGTGCGGGGAGGAATGATGCTCAAGCTCGGGATGTTCTGGTCTCGGTGCATCGCGCTCGCTGGCCTCCTCGCCGTGGTGGCTATGATGCTGCTGGTGGTGTCACCTATGACGGCAATACGCACCGCGCTGTCAGGCAGGGCCCCGGGGAATTGGCTACCTGGCGCCTTGCTGCTGTTGTTCATCGGGGCCTCCTGCGTGGGTGTGGCGGTCCTTGTCTTGGCGCTCGCTGGCTTGGGGGCGCTATGATACGGCCATTCAACCCGCTGCCGTTCAGCACCACAGAGGCCGCCAAGGTCTTAGGCATCACGCCGCGCAGGCTGCAGTCTCACACTGAGCGCTATGGACTGCGCCCAGAGGTGCAGGAGGCATCCGGCCGCGGGACCTGGATGCTGTGGAGCCTATCGGACCTGGAGAAAATAGCCACAGTCGAAATGCTCTCACGCTTCCTCAAGGCCGAGGCCATTCGCGGAATTATTGAGGATGGGGCGTTAGACAACGTGCACCACCAGGTCATGGCCACCGTTCGGCTCGGTCTGGGCGTGGTGCTCAAAGTCAACATGGGACCCATAAAAACGGCAGTATTGACGGCCTTCTACACGCCGAACCCATGACTACCCTATCCCAGTCCGCTCGCCAGCTGCGCATCTACCGCAAGTCCCCATCCATGTGGGCACGCCACAAGCTGCGTATCGATCTGGCGCGCTACCGCCCGCGCGAAGACGTGGAGGCGTGGTTGAGCTCCCAGGGCGACCTGTCCCACGAATGGCTGCGCTCCAAGCTGGAGACGGACGGGTTCATCCTCGACGAGGCCAGATCCTACCAGGCGGAGGCCCTTGACGCGATGGCCGACCCTGGGCGGGTGCGAGATGGAGCATTGAGCGGTGGGCGCTATGCGATGCAGTGGGCCAACGGCACGGCCAAGACGGCAACCGCGGCTATCCTCGCCCACTGGTTCCTGGACTGCTACCCAGGTGGGAAGCTGCTGACATCGGCCGGCACTTGGTCGCAGCTCAAGGAGCAGTTGTGGCGCGAGATAGCGCACTGGGGCAGCCTGACCATGATGCCCATTGCCGCAGATGGGGCGGCCGAAGGCATAGGCAAGACGCAGATTGACATTGCCCCGGACTGGGCGGCCATCGCACGAGCTGCTGACAACCCGGACACGTTCGAGGGCGTGCACGGTCGCTATGCCATGGTGATCCTCGACGAGGCCAAAGCGATCCCGCAGGACATCTTTGACGCTGTGCGGCGGATCCTACGCGGCGCCCCGGACTGCATGTTCTGGTTTGTCTGCCTGTCGTCGCCAGGGTCCCCTGTGGGGCCATTCTGGGAGATCACGAACGGCGATCAGGCGCACAGGTGGAAGACGTTTCGTTGCAGCGCCTACCAATCTGAGCGGGTGACGCTGGAGCAGGTAGCCGAGGACGCGGAGGATCTCGGGGAGGATTCGCCGCTGTTCATCGCCATGGTTCTGGGCGAATTCTCGACCGAGGGAGAAGAGACGCTGATCCCCCTGGCCCATGCTCAGGCCGCGGTTGGGCGTGTTGTGTCTACCACTGGGCCCAAGTCGCTGGGCATTGACGTTGCGCGGAAGGGTTCGGACTTCACGGCGCTGGTGGCTATGATAGGCAGGCAGGTACAGCCGCCGGTCACAGCCAACGGGCAGCGCACGACCTGGACGGCCGGCAAGGCGCTTGATATGCAGCGGGTGTTGGCGTTCAACCGCATCGCCGTCGATGACAGCGGAGTGGGAGGAGGTGTCTCTGACATCCTGGTTCATGCCGGCAAGAACGTCTCGGAGGTCAATTTCGGCGCCAAGGATCTGATGAAGCGTCCGGACATCTACGTCAACAATAAAACCGAGATGTGGATGTGGGTCGCGCGCGAACTCAAGGCCGGATATCAGGACAGCCTGAAGCCCCTGGGCGAGCAGGACCCGGATGTCGGGCTATCGCTGCCGGAGGGGCAGGCATCAAAGAAGCTGGTGGCGCAACTGACCAGCATCCAGGTGCACTTTGACGGCACGCGCTACAAGGTGGAGGGCCATCGGCAGCTACAGACGCGCCGCGTGGGATCACCGGATGAGGCGGACGCCATGGTCCTGGCGAATTGGGCACGGTCGCGCGCTGGGCGGAGCTACCCCGTGGAGGAAGTGGGCCGTGCCGATGCGAGTATCGAGGACGTGAGCTTTGGCGAGAGCATGCTGACGGAGGAGTTCTGATGGAGGAATACCCGTTCCGCGTCACACGGAAGCACAGCGACCAATCCTGGTCCACAACCATCCAGGTGACGTTCGCTGTCTACGACGAGATCGAGGTGGACGACGCAGAGATTGATGCCTCAGTAGATCCATCCGAGCCCCTGGACGACGCCGAAAGGTTCATAAAAGAGAGGCTGATGCATACCATACACTGCGCCGTTGATAGCAAGGTCGCCCTGGTGGAGCGTATGGCCCGGAGGATCTGTGAGCTGGAGAACAGTCTGGAAATTGCGGGGCACGAGTTGCAGCACCCCGATGATTGAGGAGGACCGAGCTATGGACAAGGAAAGGACCAAGCCGGAGTGGCAGTCGACTTTGGGGCCGCCGAAGAAACTACGGGCAGAGCCAAGCCATTGGCCTGGTGCGCGGAGGAGGCTTTACCCAAGGCTGATCCGGCTTGCCATTGGAGCGGCCATTGGAGTGGCTGCCGGCTACTGCCTTTCCCCATGGATGGCTTGGTGACCGCATGAAAAAAGCCAAGCCAGAGGGTATTGTTCGCCCGGATCCGCCACCGCCACCGCCGCGATACTTGTCTGTCTCGCTGCCGAGAGGGCCTGGCCCGTACGAATGGGTGCAGGCCACCCCTGGCCGAGCGAAAGCCATCACAGGCGCCGGCCCTGCCGACGAGCAAGCCTTGGTCATGCCGAACGGCACCCCGGTCTATGCGGAGGACGTGAGGGCCCTCGCAATGGCTTCCATGGACCTGGCCAATCAGGTGTCGTGCCTGTGGGATGAGAATGGCACTTTCGATCCATACGTCGGCGACTTCGACGGGATGGCCGCGCAGGATGCCATGGAGGAGATCCTGGGCTTTGGGCCGCCCCTACTGAACCCCGCACCGGAGGCGGCAAAATGAACCGGCCCGGAGTCCCAAGCATCCCTGATCGGTCGCCATGCCCGCCGCCGGCTGCCCGGAAGCGCCGCGAGGCCCTGCGCCGCCTGGAGGATACCGTGGATGCCCTATTCGGCGACAAGGCCAAGCTAGACACAAGCAAACAAGGTGAACGGTATCACTGCGTGCTCAAGGTGGACGGCACGCCGGACGCGCTGCTGGCGCTGCTTGACTTCGGAGGCACTCCTTGACAACACGTCAGGCGGTTGTATATTAGGCCCTGACTTCCAGATTGCGGTTGGGGGGGCCGTTGGCGTTGCCGCGCGCCGTGCCAACTCGGACTTTCTCCGATCTTTGGCACCAAAGACTGCTCGCCCACCATACACGCAGAGCCCTGACCATGTAACCAAACGTCCACCGCGAATACGATACGGGCCCACTGACGCGCCCCGGCTCAATGCCGGACCAACGACGCAGCCCCGGGCATAGGAGACTCCTCCTCCTGTGTTCGGGGCTTTTGCGTTCTGGGGAAAATGAGCAGACGCAGAGGCAAGAGCAAGACAGCAGCGCGGAAGGTAGCCGCCAAATCAGCCAGCACGGCCGAAGTGGGGGCTACCGGTACGTCGTTCTATCGTGGCTTCATCGACAACGACGAATACGCCCCCAAGCTACAGGGCTCCACGGGCATCGAGACCATCACCAGGATGCTGACGGATCCCCAGGTGCAGGCCTCTGAGAACATCGTCCATCTACCCATCCGCGCGGCGACGTGGGAGGTGGACTGCGAGGACAAGGGCATCAAGGACGCCCTGGAGGAGGCTCTGTTCCAGCGCATCTCTTTCCCCCGATTCCTTGAGCACGCCCTGCTGGCCTGGACGTACGGCTTTGAGGTGATGGAGATCGTCCCGGAGGATGACGGCGGGCAATTCTGGTTCAGGAAGCTCGCCCACCGCGGACAGGCGACCGTCAAAGAGTGGCAGACGGACAGCGACGGGGACTTGGCCGGCATCACGCAGCAGGTATGGAAAGACAACAAGTTCCGAAAGATAGCTATTCCCGGTGACATCCTGTTCCACCTAGCCTATGACCAGATCGGCAATAACTTTGTGGGCCGCAGTGGTTTACGTGCCGCATATAAACCTTGGTTCATAAAGGATACCACGGAACGCATTGCCGCCATGGCGCTGGAGCGCTTCGGGTTGGGCACGCCGGAGATCCATTCCCCGAAAGAATACGACGCTGACGACAAGACTGCCGCGGCCAAACTGGCGAAGAACTACCGCGCCGGCGCCAAATCCCACCTATACCTGCCTGACGGGTGGTCGTTTGACATAGCCGGCCAGGGTGACGCGGGCCGCTATGATCCTATGCCGCTGATCCGCTACTGCGATGAGGGCATAGCCACCGCCGTCCTGGCCATGGTGCTGGTGCTCGGCAGGTCCTTCACCGGCTCGTATGCGCTGGCCAAAAACCTCCTGGACGTGTTCCAGCTCGGTCTGGAGGGTATCGCTGACTGGATCGCCGACGGCGTCAATGACCAGCTGATAGCCAGGTGGCTGGAGTGGAATGTCGCCAACCCCGAGAACGTACAAGCCAAGGTCCGTTGGTCTGACCTGCAAGTGGTGCAGATCGACGCTGTTGCGACGGCCATGGAGCGCCTCGCGCGGGGCGGCTTCCTGACGGCTGACGACGAGACCGAAGGCTGGATACGCAACATTATGAAGGCCCCGCAGCGGGACGCGGCGCCAGTGCCCCAGGCGTCGCGGCCTCCGGCCATCCAGGCAGGATGGGATGCCGACGACCACTCGTTCCTCCAGTCTCCGCAGCGGCTGGCCAGCTCTCCCTATTGGCGCGAGCTGGACGACATCGAAAAAACGATGTCCCTGGGTGAGATCGCCGGGAGGCAGGATGACGCCGAGGAGCAGATCGTCAACGTCTTCCGCGCCCTTCGGCCCATATGGGTGGATGAGCTGATGGTCCAAATCAAGACGGCCCTGGCCGATGGGGACCCGTCGGACATCGTTGACATCTCCATCCCAAAGGCTATGGTGCAGAGCCGCAAAGCTTCCTTGGTGGCGATACAGCGGGAGGTATTCCGTTACGGCCAGGCCAAGGTGCGCGAGGAGAAAAAACGGCAGCAGAGCAGCACGGCGCGGGACGAATCCCCCGACAAGGTGGAGAACACCAAGGCCTACAAGGCCGCGGCCGAGCTCTATATGGCGACGCTCGCCAGTATGATGGACAACGCTGCCCGCGAAGGGGCGCAAGACCTATACCGCACCGAGCGCGAAGATGCCCTGACCGCATCTGTGCGCGCCATCGACGAGGACGTTCTTGACGCAGCGGAAGGCGATGGCGTGGCGCAGATCCGCGACCGCCTGGAGGGCAACCCGGTTATTGAGGTGAGCGCGCGGCCGCTGTTCGAGCCAACCGCTTTTGACCGGGCTCGGTCCATGGTCTCAACGTCGTTTAACTGGGGGCGTGACGACATCGCCCAGCAGGTCAAGGACGACATCCGGGTGGCCCGTCGCTCTGCGATCCTCGACGGCAACGTCTGCGATGTGTGCAGGGCGAAGGATGGGAATGAATACACCGTGGGCACGCCTGAGTATTTCAAGCAGATGCCGCCGGACAAAGAATGCCTGTCCACGGCCAGCGGCGCCAACAAGTGCCGGTGCATGTACAGCTACATCTTCCGCACGGGGGCATAGATGACCGTTCTGACGCATCCTGGCCTATTGGCCTCTCTCCTGTCTCTACAGCAGGAGCACCCCGACCGCATCTGCGGCAGTCTCGCCGCGGCGATGGGGCCGGCGCTGCGCCTGGCGGATGACCCCAAGGCGCCATACGCAGAATTGTGGGCCGAGTGCGATTGGACACCGCGGGCGCAGGAGTACATCCGCGCCGGGGAGTTCCGCTACATCTCGCCCGAGTTCGACCTGGATTGGCAGAGCGAGAAAGACGAGGGGCACAAAGGGGCCGCATTGCTGGCCATTGGATTGGTCAACCGCCCGTTCCTGTCTGGCATGGCACCGGTGGAGCTCGCCCCGGGTGAGACCATGTCGGCGGTGCAGGTGTTCCTAACGGGCGTCTGGTATCACCCCTGGTACGGTAAGTTCACGGTCACGCCTGATGACCTGCAGAGCATGATAGACAACCAGGGCGAGGTCTTCCGGTCTGTCTCTGCTGATGCTGACCAGCCGGACACCGAGATGGTGGTGGACTACAACCACGGATCTCTTGCCTATGGACCAGAAAACGCCATGGCTGCCGCTTGGGTGCGCGGGCGCAAGCTATTCATTGAGACACCGGCGAAACCGAACGCAGCCGCAACCGATATGGCCGGAGCGATCACGGCCAGTCTTGGACTCAAGGACATCGACCCGACCCAATTACAGGCATTGCTCGGCGACGTTACCGCGCAGGCCCAACCCACAACCGGAGGTAACTCCGAAATGAACGAGCAAGAGATCCGTGAGGTGCTTGGCCTGGGTGACGACGTCGAAGTAACCGCCGATCATCAGAGCCAGGCCCTCTCCAGGGTGCACGAGGAAAACAAGGCGCTCAAGGTGCCGTTGCCCGTGCGCACGCCCGACGGCGACGCCGAGATGGCCGCGGCTGATGTAGCCGGCAAGGTCATTCTGACGGCCGAGCAGTACGAGGCTTTGACAGCTGCGCAGCCTGCCGCTGATCAGGTCGTGCTCTCCAAGGGCGACCTGGATACGCTGCGGGCGGATGCCGCAGAGGGCGCCAAAGCCGCGAAGAGTCTGGCCGAGAAGGAGATCAGCGACGCGTTGGACGCTGCACAGGCTGGCGGCAAGATCAAGCCAGCGGAGCGCGACGAGCTGACGAAGCTGGCCAAGCTGGATATGGACATCTTCCAGGCCAACCTGGACAACCGCTCGCCCGTTATCGCCTTCGCCGAAGTCGGCAGCGATGAGACCAGCGCGACGCCGGACACGCAGGCTGTGGCCGACTTCATTGCGACGCGCGAGGCCGAGCTGATGACGCTGAAGAAAGGCCCCGCCGAGGCCAAGAGCATGGCGTTGCGCGAGGCGATGGCACAGTTCCCCCAGGATGTCGTCGATGCGTGGCGCTATCCGAGCCGAAAGGATGATGCGTAATGGCTATCGAGGCCCCCCTTTTCTATCCGGGTCTGCAAGCGAACGGAGATTTCAGTTCGTCCCAGTACCACCTGGTCATGCACACCGCCACGGCTGGGCGGGTAGCCGTGTGCACCGCCGCCACCGACAAGGCCATCGGCTCCATCTACAACCTGCCGTCCGCGGCGGGTGATGGCGCCGATATCGCCTCCCTGGCTCCCGGCCGTCCGTTCAAGGTCGTCGTGGCCTCCGCTGGCGTATCGGTGGGCGATGTGGGCACGACAGCCACCGGCCTGCTGGAGAGCAAGACTACCGACAAGGACTGGATAATCGGCCAGGTCGATCAGTCCTGGGACAGCGGCGATTACGCCATCGTCTGGCCGAACGGCGGCGGATACATCAGCGTGTAAGCACAATACCCGCATGACGTCCATTTGAGGGCGGGGAGCGTGGAGGCGCGGCCCGCTGTCAAAACACCAAGGAGCAAGCAAAATGCCGCTGCCTTCGCAAGTTCGCGTAGACAAGGCGATGACGGGCTTCAGTCTGGCCTACGGAAATGACGACTACATCGCCGACAGGATGTTCCCGTTGCAGCAGTCCGTGCAGTGGGACAGCAAGGACGCCGGGAAGTATTTCGTATACCCGAAAGATTCCCTTCGCGTCGAGCGCGACGGCCCCTTGGGCTCCCGAAGCCCGGCGCCCGAGGTCAACTACGCTCTCAGCACCACGGACTTCACCCTGCACCGCTACGCCCTGAAGGAGCTGGTGACGCAGGACGAGGTAGACAACGCCGATTCACCCATCGACCCAGAAGAGGACGCCACCGAGTTCTTGACTGACCATCTGTTGGTCGGGCGGGAGTATCGCGCGGCGTCCATCGGCTTTAGCGCCACATACGTCACCACCGGCGCGACGCTGACCGGGACCGACCAGTGGTCGGACGAGACCAGCGCCCCTTTGACGCTGATCGAGACGGCGCGGGACAGTCTCAACGCCAACGCCAACGCTTTCGTTTGCGGCGCTCAGGTGTGGCAATATCTGCGCCAGCATCCCGACATCGTCAGCCGGTATCAGTACACCGCCGGCGGAGGTATCACCCGGGATCAGTTCGCGGGTCTGCTGGACATAGACCCGGCCAAGTTCCTGGTGGGCACGGCACGGCGCAACACGACCGACGAGGGCCAGACGGGCAGCCTGTCCTATATCTGGGGCAAGCACGCCGTCCTCGCGCACATCGAGGACAGCCCGCGGCCGCGCACTATGACGGCCTTTGCCACGTTGGCGCGGGGTGCATCGCGAGAGGTCAGAGAGTGGGCGAGCAACGACCCCGAGGGCACCTGGAAGCTCGTGCAGGACAGGTACCTGCAGAAGGTCATCGCGACTGACTGCGCTTACCTGTTCACCAACGCCGTGGGCTGATAACTCGTAGGGGGAGGGCATTCTGATGGCCAAGAGACGTAGCTATGTCACCGTGCGGCATGTATTCGCCAGCGGCACCGTATTTGAGCCGGGCACCGTCTTCCCTGGGGCCGTGAAGCTTACCCCCAAGCAGATCAGGGCCTTGGTGGACTGCGGGGCAATTAGGGAGCCGGATGCGCCACCGCGCCCGGCTCCCATCCCGCTACCGCTGGGTGACGAGGAGTTGGAGCACGGCGACGCGCAATACCTGTCGCGCAATGGATGACCGGAGGCCCCATGGCTGCACAACGTAGTACATCAGTAAGCGCCGATACGCTGGTCTTTACGGGCCGTTGCTACCTCCACGAGCTATATGTGGAGGCCGGCGACGATACCGCAGCCGTGGTGATAGCCAACGCCGTCAGCACTGGCGGGACGCGCGTTTCGGGTTGCCGTTCGCAGGCGACGAATGAGCGCAGCAGGTCATTTCCTGGCCTGGGAGAGTTTTTCACCACCGGCATTTTCGCCACCGTCACCGGGACGAGCCCCGTCGTAGAGATCGTCTATTCCGAGGCCTAAGAGAGGTTTTGACATGCTGAAACACAGAGGCCGCTTTGAGCTGACCGGGGGATTCGACGCGCCCCTGTTGGTGGACACGGCGGACATAGCGCTTGACGCTATCGATGACACGCTGATTGCTGATGATGCTATCGGTTCCGAGCACATCCAGGCGGGTGCCGTACTGGGGGCCAATATCCCCGAGAGCGCCATCGGCTCCATCGAGCAGACTGCTGTGGCCCTGGATCACGCCGCCACCAGTCCTTTCGAGCTGCTGGCCGCTGACGCGAGCAACGACCGCCTTTGTTGGGTGCGAGCCGTGGCCACTGAGGCCGCCGCGGGCACCCCTGACATTGACGTTGGTTCTGAGACCACCGATCCCAACGCCATCGTGGACGACTACGGCTCCGGCGTCTGGGCCATTGGCGACCGCTTCGAGGGGCTCTGCCGCTTGCCGGCGGGTGAGGCCCTGGACGCGACCATCGTAACGGCTGGGACCGCTGGTGCGTTCAATTGCTACATAACTGCGGTCACGTTGGTGGCGGCAACGGCCAACATCGGCGACGACGCTGTCACCTCCGCCAAGATGACGCTCACCGTTCCGGTCACCGTGGGGTTGTCGGCTACTCTCGCCAACCGTGGCGGGGCCGCGGCGGACGGCGTCCTTGTGGGCACGCTGACGGCATCGGCTGTGGATTACGCATACGCCGACGATGGCGGGGCATTCACCGACGAGACGGCCGAAGCCAACAGCGCCGGCGCCAATGACATGACGCTGATGCCGGCGAATGAGGCGACAAGCGACGCGTACTACCTCGGGCAGGATAGCATCTTCTCAGGCATCAAGCTGACCGTTGGCACGGCGGGCGTGGTCGCTGGTACTGCCCTGAGCTCCATCACCTGGGAGTATGGCCGCGCTGCCGACTGGGCCACGTTGGAGACTTCGCAGTTCGTGGACGACTCCATAAGCTTCACCGCCGGGACAAGCACGTACTTTACCACCTTCACGCCTCCGACTGACTGGGCGGCGAAGGTGGTCAATGCCCAGTCAGCATTCTGGATCCGGGCGCGTTGCGTGGTGGCCGACTTCACTACGACTCCTGTTGGGACGCAGGTATGGATCCTTGAGTCTGACGTGGGCTCGGGTATCTACATGCCGATTGCCGGCACCATCTCCGCGGTGCAGGCACACGCCACCACAAACTCGGCCACGAACGCCGATAGCATCTTCGTGCTCATCAACATCACCCAAGGCACTGTGGATACGTTCACTTGGACCGGGGGGGATGTGATGGAGCGCGACACCTCTGTCTCGCTCGCCGTCGCGGCGGGTGACGAGGTCGCGATCCAGATGGTGCAGGAAGATGGGACCACCGAGTTCGCCGGCGCCTCTCTCATCCTTGAGGTAACGCTGTGATGATCCATTGGCCGGGCGTCGATATGGCGCCCGACCGCTCCTCTATCTGTGGGGTGCAGCCTGGTGGCTGCATCCTGCGAGGGCCGTATGTCAATCACGCAGAACACAGACGGATACTGCGAGGCGGTAGAGGTAACCGCCAGGACGGGGCGCACCTACTCCACAGCCACGGTGCCAACAACGGCACAGGTGGAATCGTGGATCAAAGAGCGCGCGCGGACGATTAACGCCGTGCTGAAAGGGCGAGGATACGCCGTCCCGATTGGTGTGGCGTACACCGAGTCGTCCCAAGTTCTGAAGGCCCTGAACTGCCTCGGTGCTGCCGTCGATGCCGACAACGCATTCCCCGGCATGGACGGTTCCAGCGGCCGCAGCAAAGACTGGCTGACCGAATGGCGCGATGGCCTCAAGTTGCTGATGGGTTCGTCGTTCGAGCTGCCAGATGCACCGCGGGGGACGAGCACGCAGCTACCACACTATGCGCATGTCCCATCTGGCCAGGCCCGCCTTGATGATGACGGGGACGAGGAAGAGCCCATTTTTGAAATGGATACAAAATGGTAGAGAAAACGGTCTTGAGGCACGGCGCCAACTGCTTTTGTGGTGTGTGCGACGTGCGGGAATTTGTGTATGAGCCCGGCGAGCTGTTGCCGCCGGAGGAGTCGAAGGCGCGGGAGAAGCTGCGGGAGTGCATCGTCTCGGTGTTTGAGGACATGCAGGCCGCGCGCGCATCGGCTGGACTTGGTGCACCGGATCCCATCGCCATGCGGCAGGGAAAGCGCATCAATGCCGTAGGAGCTGCGGCGCGGCACACCGGCAACAAGGCGCTGATGGCCGGGTACAAGTCTGGCATGGCGCTGTGGGCTCCGCAGCCGGTGAAGGTCGCCGCGAAAGCCAAGAGGGCCGATGCTTAAGCTCAATGTCCGCGTCGAGGGGTTCAGCTCGCTGCAGCACGCGCTCCTGTCTGGTGGCGAGTGGATGCGGCGGCCGTTCTACGCGGACGAGGGGTTGGTCGGCAAGCTCGATAAGATATTCGTCCTGCACTCGGAGAAGGTCTGGGAGACGCAAGGTGGGGTGCTGGGGAAGCCGTGGCCGCCGCTGTCTGATGACTACCGGCATTGGAAAGAGCAGCACTACCCGGGCCGTTCGCTGATGCACCGCAAGCTGCGGCTGATCAGATCGTTCATTCAGCCCAACAGACGGGACCACGTAGCGAAACGGAACAGCAGGGCAACGGCTGCCGAGTTCGGCACGCACGTTCCCTATATGAAGTACCACCAGCAAGTGACACCGGGCCGTGGGCTCCTGCCCATGCGGGCGCTGATCGGCCTGCCGCAGCCCTTCCAGAACGACTATTCCAAGGCCATGCAGGATTCCTTTTACGACTTTATGAAGCCCAAGGTCAACGATGGCCGGATCTAAGAACGCCCAGGTCACGGCCACGAAAGTCCGGGCTGTCCTGGAGGCAGGGTGGGTTGCCAAGATTGCGGCCATCAATACGGCGTATGACGATGACATCACGCTGGTGGCTGTGGACAACTGGTACAACAGCCCGCAGCGCGACTTCGGCGGCGACCTGAATATCGTCGTGGCGTCCGGTGGGAGTGAGAGAGACTACCGGGGCGGCGAGCGCGTCAACATGCAAGAGGTACTGGTGGGTGTTGTCGCCGGCGGCAATGCGGTCGTCGGTACACTGTCACCCCAGGAGGTCGTCGTTGCATTGCTGTGGCGCTACTGGGAGGCCGTAGTTGATATACTGGAGGAGAATAACAACCTGACCCTGTCCGGCACGAAGTGGGCAGATGAGGTGCTGGTCACGGACGCGGAGCCCTTCGCCCGCGCCCTGGACGACCAGGCCCCGAACTTCGAGCAGCGTCTGGCCATTTCCGTCGGTATCATCACCACCTAACTCGCTTCTGAGGAGGAGCTATCATGGACAAGCCCGCATTTGCCGAGAACCTTGACAAGCTGACCCAAACGCTCAAACCGGAGATGGCATCCTCTGCGCTGCCCGCTGCGCCGCGCGACGACTACTCCGACGTGCTCATCGCCAGCCCGCTGAACTGGGATCACGTGTACAAGCGGCACATGTCCTGCGTGTCCGCCATGTTCAAACACAACGCCAGATTCATTCAGGTTGACGGCGACGCCATTGACGAGATGCGAAATACCGCGGTATCGAAGGCCCGCGAGCTGCAAGTCAAAAAGCTGTTTTTCATCGACGCCGATATGACGCCTCCGCCGGACACGCTGGAGCGGCTGATGGGCCACGACAAGCCCATCGTTGGCGGCCTCTGTCGCCAGCGCAGAAGCCCGTTCAACATGTGCGCGTGGGTGCTGGACGATGACGGATGGCTGCACTTTGAGCAGCCCCCGGGCCTTGGCCTGCACCAGTGCGATGCCACCGGCGGGGCCTGCCTCTTGATCGATATGGAGGTGTTTGACGCCATCGACAAGGCGCTGCCGCAGCTGGCGGGCAAGTACTTCCTCGACGGTCGGCAGATTCCACAGCTGAAGCCGCAGGAGCAAATCTCGGAGGATATGTGGTTCTGTGCGGCTGCCCGTGCAGCCGGATACACTGTACACGTGGACCTGGACCTGCGCATCGGGCACCTGGTCATGGGGGAGATTATCGATTCGGGCGCCGAGAACGGCAAGATCCCGGAGCATCAGGCCAAATGGCAGCTGGAGTAACTCACAAGGAGCTCGACCATGGGAAACCGTAATTACAACGTGGGGTCTGACCTGGCGGTGTTCTTCTCGCCGGAAGACTCTCTGCTCACTCCGAAGATCCCCGTGGCGGGCGATGCCTTCCGGGCCCTCTCGGCTACCATCGGGAGACCGAAGGGCTACGAAAACCTGGCCGACCATCGCGGCGCGCGTAGTAGGTTTGAGCGCATCGCCGTGCGTCAGCCGGTCATACCGTGGACGATTGACTGCCTGTTGAGGCCCTCCGGGACGGCGGGGACGGCGCCGGATATTGGCAACGTCCTCAAGCACCTGTTCGGCACGGAGAGCATAGACACAGGGGTATCCGTGACCTATTCGTTCTTGGAGGATCCCACGTCCCTGTCTGCGAGCATCTACGTTGCCCGCTCCGAGACGCAGGAGGGGGTATATGGGGCCGTCGTCAACAAAGCCACGGTATCGTGGGGCGAAGGATTGGCGAAGGTGTCGTTCTCCGGCGAGGGGACGGACTACATCAATGCCGGGTACGCGTTGGCCACCATCAGCACCAGCTCGACGCTGCTGACGGTTGACGACGGGTCACAGTTCAGCGCATATGGGATAGTCCAGCTCGGCGATGATGACAACACCGGCGCCGGATTCAGGATTGAGAGCATATCCGGGAACGACTTGACGCTCTCCGCCGCCACGTCTGTGGCCTCCAGTTCGTCCGTCAAGGCCTTCCTGCCTGATCCCACATACACGGGTGACCCGCTTGGTGGCACCGCCGGGTCTCTGTCGCTGGATGCCGGGGGCACTACCATCGTGCACCTACCGTCTACGTTCGACGTGGCCAACGGCGTGACACTGATGACGCAGGAGGCCCTGCAGTCCAAGGCATCGGACGTGCTGGCTGCCGGCATTCGGGAGGTGACGCCTAACCTGTCCTTCCTGGTCACGCGCGAGAACAACGACCTGGTCAACGAGTTCCGTGCCAAGGGCGAGAAAGACTTGCTGCTGACGCTTGGTGACACGGCCGCTGATCGGTTCAAGATCGACGCGCCGAAGGTGGAATTTGACGCCGGCGACCAGGACAGCCCGGAAGAGGGCGTGGAGAAATGGAGCGCCACGGGCCCGGCCTTTGCATCTGCCTCCTCTGGTGGTGACGAATGCACGTTCGTGTTTGACTAGACCCGAAATGAGTCGGGGCGGTGACGGTCCTCGGGTGCCGGTCCTCGGGCGGTCCTCCTCCTCACCGTCCGCATCGCCCCGACTCTAAACCCGTAGAGGAGACACCATGCTACTCAAGACCAAGATAGGATCCTTCCGCTACGTGCCGCACTATGGCGGCAACCGGGATCTCCCGGACGCCGAGCGCATATCGTTCATGCTGCGGCCGGTGACGCGCCTGGAGCGCCTGGCGCAACTGAAGTGGGGCGACGCCGACGAGCTCACCGCCTGGCGCAATGAGGCGCTGGCGGAGCTACTGAAGGCGGACTATGGCCCGCTGATCCCACAGCTACCGACCAATCTGCAAGCCAGTATGAGGCAGTTCGTGGAGCACGTCTCCGAGCCGCAGAACGTCGCTATTGAGGACGAGACGGGCGAGCCGCGGACGCTGACCGACCCGGGGGAGATATACCTGGAGCTGATACAAGAGGACTGGGAGAGCACGGCAAAGCGCATTGAGCGCACAGGGTCCGCCAGCGGGTTCACCGATCCCGAGGACGCTTCCAAGTGCGGCTTGGTCGCTGAGATCCAGTATGTGCTTGGGCAGACGGCCGAACTCAGCGGGGAAGAGCTAAAAAACTTCCCATCGCTGTGCGCTGGTTCGAGTCAACGTACGGCAGAGATTGCGGAGGATGCCCCGGAGACCGATGCACCCGATCCGGTTTCGACCTGAAGGGCCGGTATGTCTTCGTCAAGTGCCCAGCGCGTTTCGTCACGACCTTCCATCGCACGGCCTGGGAGGTGTTCCGCCTGACCCACTACCGCTCGCCTGACATCCCAGGGCAACGATGGCAGCGCACGGCAACCATGGACGACCTTGCAGAGCTCCCGGCGCGGATGGTTGACGCCTTCCCGCTGATCGAGAACGAGACCTACCTGCTGGCCCAGGACATGCAGCCCAAGAAAGCCAAGTAACTTGGCCGATCTCAAGCAAAAACTCCGCATCATTATCGACTCCGCGAAGACCGGGACCGGGCTGGAGGATGTCCACAAGCACGGCAATAGGGCTTTGGGTAGCCAGCCCACTGGGCTTGCCGGGCTGGCTACCGGCGCCAAGGTTGCTATGGTTGCGGCTACTGCCGCCGCCGTTGGCATGGGTGCTGCCATCTACAAGCTCACTTCAGCGGCGGGCGACTTCCAAACGTCCATGCTCCGCGTCAAGGCTGTCTCCAGGGCAACGGAGGATCAGTTTACGGCCCTGACTGGTATCGCGCGCGAGATGGGGTCAACAACAAAGTTTACAGCGACGGAGGCTGCCGGGGCGCTTCAGTCGCTGGCGATAGCTGGTTTTTCTGTTGATGAGGCGATATCGGCGCTGCCGAAGACATTGCGTCTGGCGGCTTCCAGTGGGGTTGGCTTGGGCAGCGCCGCAAAGGTGAGTGCCGGAGTCATTCGTGGAATGCGGCTTGAGGTTGACGACCTGGAATTCGTCGTGGACGGGCTGGCCACTGTGGCCACGAGCGCCACAACCGATGTGCTGTTGCTTGGGGAGTCGTTCTCCTATGCGTCTGATTCGGTCGCAAATGTCGGTATGGGCTTCTCGACTGCCGCCGCGGCACTCGGTATCCTCGGCGACAATATGCTTGCCGGGTCGCGTGGTGGGACGGCACTTGCCGCCGCGATAAGGAGGCTTCTGCGGCTATCGACGGATCGCGGCGGCCTGCAGAAGAGGATGACGGACCTTGGGCTGTCTTTCTTCTATGCCAACGGCCAGATGAAGCCGCTGGTTGACATCATTGGGCAGCTGGAGGAAAAAAGCCTAAGCGCGCAGGACACCCTGATACTTTTCGAGACGGAAGGTGGGGCGGCCATCAACGCCCTGGTGGCTGGCGGCAAGGAGAAGCTGCAGGAGCTGATTGAGAAGATTGAAAAAGGCGAAGGGGCGGCGCAAGACATGGCCGATGTTATGACGTCCGGTTGGGGCGGCGCCGTCACGGAAGTGGAGTCTACCTTTGACTCTCTCAAGATCACCTTGGGGGACGAGTTCCTGCCCTTCCTCACTGATATGCTCAAGAACGACATCAAACCGGCCATTCAGAAGTTCGATGAGTGGATCGTATCAGTTGACGGACTTGGGGGGGCATTCACGGATGCCAAGACATTCGCCGAGGGCTTCTTTGATAGCGTCGGCACCTTGATGAAAGAGATGGTGGATGACGAAGAGACCAAGACCGAGATGCGGGGATACATGCAGGACATCATGGACGACTGGATACTGGCGTTCGCTGATGGCCTTGCGGCGGCCAATTTGTTCACATTCGCCCTGTATAACGTCTTCGTTACGACGATAGCGGGCACGCTCAAGGCCGCTATGCTTGCGGAGGCAAGGGGCTTTGTGGTGTGGGAGAAAGAGGGCATCAACGCGATGATCAGCGTCGCCAATGCTCTCCCCGTGGCGGTATTGGCGGCCTGGAATATGGCAGAGAGTCACGCCACGGCGGGGCTGGCGTCGATGGTTGAAAAGGTCCATGGGTTTGCGTCTGAGGTGCTGGGGGCCTTCGGGATCGAGCTGACACCCCTTGACCTGAGCGACTGGGTTGATGACACCGCCCCGTTGACGTGGGAAGAGGCGTGGGCGGGTGCGTTTGAGACCATAGGCGAGTATCAGCTACCGCTGCTCGACACAGAGCAGGCCGCCGTAACGGCCCCTGGTGAGGTGGTCAAGGGATGGGAAGGTATCGGCGGTAAGATAGTCGATGGGATGTCTCCTGATTCCGTGAAAGCGGGGGAGCGCCTGGGCATCTTGATCACCAAGGCGACGGATGTTGCCGACGACCTTGCGCCTAGTATGAAGAACGGGTTTGAGGCTGTGGCCGCTGGTGCAAAGACGCAGATGACGGAGCCGATAGAGAAAAGCGTCGCCGAGCTGGCCAAGGGGGTGCGCGACGAGTTCGGGCAGATGCCGAGAGAGTCCGCCGCAAGTCTCAAGAGCCTTGCCGAGAACTGGCAGAGCTTTGTATCTACTCCGATAGAGACCAAGACGCGCACCACGGCGGCAGACGTAATTGATACCATGGGCACGCTGGCGGTGGAGAGTTCGGCGTCGTTTGCAGCTCTCGCGACAGAATACAACACGGAGGTGACCGGGCCGATATACACCGATACGTGGACGCTTGGCACAAACATAGGGCTCAAGATCGGCACATGGAGCACGGGTATCAAGCCGAAGTTTGAGCTCATAGATACCGAGTTCGGCGCGTCGGCCTCTGGTCCTATTCTTGACAGGGTGCAAACGCTCGGGACTGATTTTGGGTTTGAGGTTCTGACGTGGAGCGAGAAGTCGCAGTTTGAAAAGATAGAAACCCAGTTCAACACGTCGGCCGCCGAGCCGATCCTCGCCGATATGAAAGCGACCGGGGCTTTCATCGGGCTTGAGGTCGGAACGTGGGGTCCCGACAATGCGCTGAAGTTTGCACTCATGGAAACCCAGTTCAGCACGTCGGCGGCTGAGCCTATTCTAGCCGATATGAAAACGCTTGGGACCGATATTGGGACTGAGGTCGGGACGTGGGGGTCTGATAACAAGTCGAAGTTTGCACTCATGGAAACCGAGTTCCAAACGTCGGCCTCTGATCCGATGCGGACAGACCTTGAGGAGGTGGGGACCATAGGCGCCGGCGGGATGCACGCCGCATTCAGGGCGCAGCTGGCCAAAGACGAGAGCAAGTGGAGCGATCTCGCAAACGAGATCGGCGATTGGGTGGGTGGTACGTTCGTAGGGAAGTGGGCAACATGGCTCGGAGACCCGAATAGCGGCATGGCATACGCTGTGGATAGCGCCCTTGCTGATGGCGTCGATGTGATGTTGAACGAGGGCGGTACGCTACACACGGCCTTGACCACTGCCGGCGGGACAATGGGGAGGATCCTTGGGGGCGCGGGTGGCAGTCGTCTGGGCTCCGTTTTGGGTACTGCGTTTGGCAGCGCCGCCGGTGGCCTTGTCGCTGATATGATCGGCGATCTTCAGGTGGCGTGGGATAGCTTCTGGGGGAACGACGATCTCTTGCTCGATTATCAGAGGTGGCTCGACGAGATAAACGACTCCCTGGAGACGATCTATCTTGACCCTGCCGACGTTCCGGCGGCACCAGCGGAGATAGGAATATGGGCGTCCCGTGAGCCGCGCACGAGAACGGGTCCAGCCGTGACCCCTGCCGGTTCGGAGGAGGCACAGGAACGCGGGCAAGCCTGGTGGGAGTCGTTTGTATCTGGCGAGGCGCCCCTGTTGCTTTCGGCTGGCATATCGGCGGAAATGCGTACGTGGTGGATGGAGATTGTCGAGCTCGTGCGTGCGGGTATGGTATTTGAGGCTGAAGAGATGTGGCAAGGTGGGTTCACCGGCATCGCGGCAGCCAGTGGGTTCTCCGGCACCGTCACGGAGCCCACGGTATTCATGACGGGCGAGAGTGGCCCGGAGCACGTCGAGGTCACCCCGTCAAGTATGATGCAGGAGCCTGGATTCACCGGGGCTGCCGGCCCGAACTACAACTTTAGCATCACCGTGCAGGCGTGGGACTCGCGCGACCTTGACAGATATGTGAGAGAGGAACTAGGGCCTAAACTTGTGAAGTACACCGAGGGATACAGCCGGCGCGGTGGCATTGTGACTGAGGATAGGGGCGTCAGAAGGGTGGCTGCGGCATGAGCAAACTAAGGCTGCTGTATGACTCTGACACATGGGACGCCGCGACGGTGACGAGCAGCACAGAGCTGGGGTCGCAGCCGGCGACCAACGTGCTGACGGACTACATAGGGGCCCCATGGCGCAGCACTGGCGACGCCGCCGAATGGATCAAGTTCGACCTGGGCAGCGCCGTTGAGATCACCCAGGTGTCTCTGTTCGGCCTGAACCTGACATCCGCGGCAACGGTGACCCTTGAGGCCCATACGTCGGACACCTGGGCTGCTCCAGATATGTCTGAGGTCATTCCGATGGCCACCAACGCCGATAGCGTTGTCTTCCCGCGGCTGATGGTCTTTCTCTCCGCGGACAACACGAAGCGCTGGTGGCGGATCACGATTGCTGACGCTGCGAACCCCGATGGCCGCATCGTGATGGGGCGCGTCAAAGGTGGGGCCTACTACGAAGTAGCCAGGAACATGGACGAGAAGTTCTACATCCAGGACGCGGACCCGTCCGAGGGTGGGCAGTTGCCGGGGACGCTGGCGCCGATCAGGAAGCGCACGAGATACCGGATTCTGACGGCCACGTTCACGCACATCGTCACTACGCAGCGCCGGAAGATGGAGGCCATCTTCACCAAGGTCGGCAACAACACACCCCTGGTCGTCTGCTATGACCCTGACAGTGGCGTGTCTGAGTATGGCATGTTCTGCCGCCTGCTCACCCCGCTGCGGACGGCCTACAATCTGACGAACGACCATTCTCAAGGGGCGCTGGTCTTCGAGGAGATCACCGAATAATGGCCCTCGATACTACATCGGCCGCGGCCAACTGGCATAGCCTGCTGGTTATCTCAGACGTTGTCGTGGACGGGACGCCATCTCAGACGGTGCGCTGGTCTGACATAGATCTGACGATGTCGGACGGCACGTTCTACGAGGGCCGCATCCGTTCGACCGGGGCGCTACTCAGCGACTTAGGGAGACTGCTGGAGACCCAGTTCGTGTTTCCAGGGTTGGAGATTGAGCTGTACAACGGTGACGATGCCATACGGGTCATCCTGGACGCGAATGCGAACCTGGCAGGCAAGGCCGCGGTGTTGAGCATTGGCCAGGGCACCACTGGCACAGATTACGAAGTGCGCTTCACCGGCGAGGCGAGGCACCCCGACGGCATCCAGTGGGATGAGGATGTCGTATTCATCACATTCACGGATAGCGCAGAGAGGGGGGACACCGTCCTCCCGGCGAATAGCGTTTGGCCAACTACGTATGCAAACGCCGAGGCCAAGAGCAAATACCATGCGATCCCGGAGGTGCTCGGAGACTTCAGGACGACCGCCGGCGGGGGCGAGAAGGTCCCAGGGTTCTGCGTGGATACGACGGCTGGCCAGTTCACCTTCGGCGAGTATTTGCAGGAGGTGGAGGACGTCTATCTGAATGGGGTTTCCGCGAGCTACACCGTCGATCAGCTCACCGGCCCGTCCCTGGTCACGCTTGCCGATACATATGATCCCCTTGTTGACTCCGTAAGCGCCAGCGTGAACGGGCGGGTGACGACCAACGCCGGGGCGTATCCGGCTGCTGAGAATGCGCCAACTGCTTGGGCATACGACATCCTGACAGAGTCGTGGGGGATGAACCTGAGCTCTTCCACACAGGTCGATACGGCGGTATTCAACGCCACGTATGCGGCCAGCTACTACGGCGCCGGGGACAAGTGCCGGCGTTGGGTTGGATCTGAAGTCCAGGCCGCGACGCTGCTTGCCGAGATTGGGATTGATGGATTCTTCGAGCTGTTCATCAACGCGGCTGGGAAGTGGACGGCCGTGTTCCGTCTCGCCGCTGCTCCTGCGTCAACGACTGTCGTGCACGCTGCCGATCTGATGCCGGCGCCGAATGGCGGGCGCGTTTTCTCCGTGCAGTCTGACCCTGAGCGCACGTATGCGAATCAAATCGTCTATGACTACCGGCTAAAGCCACCGCTGTGGGTCGCTGCTGCAATAGCTGACGAGGGCGGGTATGCTGCATCTGGAGTTGTCAACAACACCGGGGAGCAGACCACGGTCGGGGGAATTACAAGGCGCCGGCTGTCTCTGCGGTGGCTTTATGTAGACGGGGCGGACCGGGGCAATCGGGACCTATACACGTTCAGCGGCCGCCTTGAGATGGCCAACGTAGGCATCGGCACAGTAGGGCTCAAGCTGGGGCTCGCGGACACCTTTGAGCTGGTATACAGCAAGTATGAGTTGTCAACAGCTGTGGGCACGCCGTTTATGATCCGGTCCACTGCTCCCGACTTTACGAGGGGGACGGCTCAGGTCACCGCCTGGAACATAGACCGTTTGAGCCCGCGGCGATACCAGGCCGATGGCTCGGCAGCGTGGGCTGCGGCGACCACCTACGACAAATCAGTGATGGGCTACCATGGAGCGTTCTCTGGTGACGACGAACAACTCTACATGTGACGAGCGGGCCGACCTGGATCTTGTGGACGCCATCCGCCCGGCATTGCCTGCTGGGTTTGCGGCCATGGCGCAGGAAAGGCGGCAGGAGGCGGTTGACGCGCAGCTGCATCTTGTGCAGATACGGCGCAACCTGGTGGAGCTGATCGCCGCCATTCAGATCGAGCGGGGGCTGATCCAGCAGCAGAAGGCCGAGACCGAGAAGATGACGCAGCGGCTGGAGGAGAACGGCGCGCTTGAACCCGGCAGGCGTCTTCCCAGCCATCGCGTGCGGTACATCGAGGGCGACCGGGCGGTGGCCGTGGCCAAAGTGGGGCGCGGGTATGAGCTGATCGAGCAATACAAGCGCGAGATCGCCCTATACCGTGAGATCCTGGAGGCGAGCTGATGGCGTTCACAAACGGTCTTTCCGTGGCGGTAGGCGATGCCATACTGGCAAGCCACACCAACGCCCTGGCCGACAATACCGAATACAACCGCGAGCTTGCCGATGTCGGGCACGACTTCGACGACGCTACCGGTGACGGGTATCACATGGGGGACTGGCAGGACACCACGGCGTGGAAGAATACCGCCGAGGACGGCTGGGTGCAGCTGTGGATCAATGACACCGACAGCGACAACATTCACCTACGCATCAAGGCGGGCATCACCTTCGCGGCCTCGACGCCCATCTCTGAGGCCGATGGCGTGTCGATAGGAATGGGGGATTGATATGCTCAAGCAACGAGGCCGCATTATCCAGAGCGGGAGTGTGGATATAGACATACTGGCCGAATACGAGTATCCGGTTTTCATGCGCAACAAACTCGGCACGGCCTGGATATCGCAATGGATCTACAGCAACGGCGGGGTGCCTGAGTATCGCGTCAAAGCGGGCATCACCAAGGCGGCAGCTACGCCGGACAGCGCCACAGATGGCGTATCCATAGGAATGGGAGACTGATATGCGACACTATAGAGCTATCATAGTACTGTTGGCGGGCCTGTTCCTGCTGTTTTGCGCCACGGGCGCCGATGCGGGCTCCCAGTGGATCGCCAAGAAGTCGAGCGGCACCACCCGGGGGTTGGAGTCTGTGGCCGGTGATACGTCGATCTTTGCGCGTGCTCAGATCGATACGCTGGCGGGCGCTCAGGTGGGCTTGCGTGACAGCATCGAGAGCGTGGTCACGGATACCGCCGATGCTCTCCGGGACGCCATACGCGACACGGTGGAAGCGCAGGACTTCACCGCCGCCGGCACCTGGACGTTCAGCGGCTCAGACTGCGAAATAGCTTTCACTGAGGGCTCCGAGATCCAAGGCTTTGAAAGTCGATCTCTTGGTGAACTGACAGCATTTGGGGCTGGCAGAGATCTCTTGGAAGCCGCCGGTGATTCAGCCACTTGGACAGACCTGGGCCAACAGGGAGCCGAAACGAGTATCCTCTCCCTTGCCTACTTGGGCAACGGCATTGCGCTGGCTGGCAGCTATCCCAACGGCAAACTCTACCGCAGCACGGACTACGGAGCCACTTGGACAGACCTGGGCCAACAGGGAGCGGATACGCGTTTCCGCTCCCTTGCCTACTTGGGCAACGGCATTGCCCTGGCCGGCACCGGTCTCAACGGCAAACTCTACCGCAGCACGGACTACGGAGCCACTTGGACAGACCTGGGCCAACAGGGAGCCGAGACGTATATCCTCTCCCTTGCCTACTTGGGCAACGGAATTGCCCTGGCTGGCAGCTATCCCAACGGCCATATCTACCGCAGCACGGACTACGGAGCCACGTGGACAGACCTGGGCCAACAGGGAGCGG
>Ga0222697_1000163_pt1 | contig 34114 bp, 30 predicted proteins | sample AntAcemetage1402_FD_179835 | JGI IMG/M metagenome (GOLD analysis project Ga0222697, IMG submission 179835) | Saline water microbial communities from Ace Lake, Antarctica - #1402 | ecosystem: Environmental > Aquatic > Non-marine Saline and Alkaline > Saline | place: Antarctica: Ace Lake... | reverse complement strand
TTTCATAAATACCTCCTGGTATAATTCTCACACTATTACTTTAGTATGAGTTATCTGTTAATAATGTTAAAATAAAAGGGTAATCCTTTTTCAGTTGGGAGACAGCTTGCATATCTCCTTAAGACTTCTTTTAAAGAAGATCTTTAAATATAGAGTGCTGCTTCCTGCGGTTGTGCCTGTGAATATTCATTCAGGATACTAAGGGGCTCTGTTGATACAAAGCTACCTTTCATATCCCAGGCTATATTTAGGCCAAACCTGCTGGAACATACTCCCATAATCTGAAAAAGAACTACTCTTAACAACTTTCTATTTATCAAAAGGAGGACTGATTTTATGAACTATCTTGGTATCGATATCTCAAAATCAACCGCCCGTTGTGTCATTCTCGATAATGACGGCGAAAAAAGCGTAAAACCATTTACGCTTAAAAACAACAAATATGAATTCAATGAGCTGATCGAACGTTTTAAAAAACACAGCCTAAACTCTGAAAATCTACTTATCGGCATTGAAGCCACCGGTATCTGGTGGGAAAACATTTATTGTTTTCTAACTGAACAAAAATTTAAAATAGTTGTTCTTAACCCCCATCAGACAAACAAGTTCAGAGAAGCCCTGCGTAAAAAAGCAAAAACTGACGATATTGACGCTTATGTTATCGCCGGACTCATGCGTTCAAACGAATACGCTCAAAGCTTTGTACCTGAAGAAACCGTTCAAATCCTAAAGGATTTTACTAAACTCAGGTATAGGCTTATCAAAGATCAAAAAGACTACAAAAGACAAGCATTAAGCTTACTGGCTTTAGTCTTTCCTGAATATGAGCAAACAAAGTTAAAAAAACCTTTTGGTATCGCCGCGGCCAGCATTCTTAAAAAATTCTCTACAGCAAAACACTTAGCCCAGGCAAAACCAAAACATATTGAGAAAATCGTTCGCTCAATCAAAGGCAATAATTTTAATATCAAAGAAATAATACATCTTATACAGACAGCTAAAGACTCTATATATTCCGGCAGAGCAGCTAATGCTCGAGCCATAAATCTTAATATTATGATAGAACAAGTTCAAAATATAAATAAATCTATTGATGAACTCAATCAAGAAATTGAAAATATTCTATCATCTAAAGATGACAATGAACCTTTTGATTTCCCCGGCGGTAATTTACTCTCTATCCCCGGTGTAGGACTAAAAACTATTGCCTCTATCATATCTGCCGTAGGTGTTGATGCCCAATCTTTTAAAGATTCTAAAAAGATTATCGGATATGTAGGTTTTTATCCTAAAATCTATCAATCCGGTGAAACTTTTAAAGCAAATAAGATAGCTAAACGCGGACCAGCATATTTACGTTCCGCTTTATATATAGCTGCTGTTGCTTGTATTAAACATAATACTGAGTTTAGAGCATTATATCAGAAAAAACGATCTCAAGGCAAAGCCGGCAAGCAAGCTTTAATATATGTTGCCAAAAAATTAGCTCATTTATGCTTAAGCATGCTTAAAAGCGGCGAATTGTATCGCCCTGAAAGAGTTTTTATGCCTGTTTAATTGTCAATGAACGTTCTTTGAAAATTTGTTATTTTTTACTTTATCCTTTATAGGATATCTATTGACAACAGATAATCATTTTAAGAGCAAGTCCAAGCTCTTTGCACCATATAAACATAACAAGAAATAGCGTAATAACGCCCACCCAAACATATAAGGAGTGAAAGTGAGATGTGTCTTTCTTTGTAACGTTAGCATACTCTGCAGGATACAAAGAATCATCATCAATGTATTCATCACTCTTATAGAAACCAAGAGCGCTTTCGATTTTAACTTGTATTTTCTTATTTTTCTCAAACCCTACTTCTATAGCCCTAAGAAACTTTTTAGATACAGCTGCTAATGCGACAACAAAAATTGTAAGTACTAACCTCTGATATGATAATAAATTTTGCCCCTTAAGCAATAAACCAAACAGGGCTATACCACCTCCTAAAATCCAAAGCGAAAATGCTTGGCTTCTCTCACGCATTTTATGCGCACAATCGCCTCGCATTTTTAACAATTCAAGTAAAATAGTTTTCTTTTCATCCATAGACACCCTCCTTTATGTTCTCTTACGCGTATAGCGTAAGAGATGGCCAAAAAAAATCACCGTTCTCGTTCATCTACACAACAGTTAACGCCATTGTATTCTGGGATAAGATCATCTGCTGGCATGATCATCAAGTCTAACGTTTTCAATCTTATTTGCACAGATTGTTTGGAAACATCAAATAGCTTCATTAAGGAATCAACTAACGCCGGGCTATTCATACTACCTATTTTAGAACGTATTCGCTTAACGCTTTCCTTGAAAATAGAGTGCGGCATCAACAAAGCCGCTGCACCACGATTTGCTTGCCATTCAGTAAAATCTTTAGATGATTGCTGCGCCTCAATCATATCTTCCTTAATGTTTTCATCCGAACATATTAAATGTCCATTATTACGAAAAAGTTGTCCATGGTACATCGCGTGAAAACTCTCATGCGCGCATGTAAATCTAAATCGTCTTCTTCCAACAGACAAATTACGTTGACGATATAGCTCTGCACTAATCCTGATGAGCTTGGAACCATCGGGATTAAATTTGGTTGCACCCAAAACATTCTCTGGCAAATCTACTGCTTCAGGATCATATTCGATTCTCTCTTTTCTTAAAACATTATCAATAAAACTCTCAACATCAAAAACTGGATGGTCCATATCACAAGCTCCATTGCAAAACTTCAGATATCTCTCTTCCATTGCATCATCGATATCTGTGCCAGTACAAATTAACCGACATCCATATGAACTTTGTATATCAGCAACCCATTTCATGTCTTTACTCGTTTTCTTCCTTATTTAGTTCTTTTCCTAGCCTATCAAAAATTTCATTATCATTTTTACTTGCTTCAGCAATTTTACGAAACAATATACCAGCCTTTGCATTCTTGTTTACAACATCTTCTATTACAGGATCAAGCTTACCTACTAAATTAAGTAACTCTTGACGATCTAACTTCAAAGCATTAGCTATTTGAATGATTATCTTTCCACTTGGCGATTTACGATGACCCTGCTCAATATCGTTAAGGTACGATACCGATATTGGTTTGGCATTATCATTAAGTACAGCATCACATACTTTCCGCAAGCTTAGTTTTAAATGAATACGTTGTTTCTTGATTTTATTTCCTAACTCGCCTCTCATGTACTTATAAGCTTACAGCGTAACTAATTTTTTGTCAAGTATTATTTACTAACTACTTTTTCTTTTCTCTGTCGAACAAAAGCAACCTTTAATTTAATTCCTAACGCTATTGTCAGTTTTGCCAAATTGGAATGGTTGAGACCTGATCTCAATGATTTATATATGGAATATGGGGGGAGTCAATCTAAGATAAGCCTCTCCTCTGCTGGGTTGGGTGAGAGCAGGGTATTTGTATTGAGTCTGTTAAAATAAGTTGTTACACAGAAACTTCGTCAGCTATTTCTAAATAAGAATGAAATGTACGATTAATTTTATACCTTTTTGTTCCATCATTTGTTTCTGATACTTTTTGTGCCATAACTTTATATTTTTCTGCATTTTCATAGTCATGCAAGAATACAAATTCATTATTACGTATTTCTAAACCTAAGAAAGAAGCATTGCATAAAAAGTCTACTATATATTCTGCGCTTAGCGAGATCTTCCCTTTTTCTATTATTTTGTCAATGTCTGAATGAGTTATAACTGACTTTAATCCTAGAAACTCGTAAGCAACTTTTTCTATTTCTTTAATATTGTTTCCTGATTCAATTAGTAATATTTCAAACGCTACCCTAGAATAATCTTGGAGAGCAGATAGAATGTCATTTTCTTTAACTTTAATATGGCCTCTGTCTATGGCCTTGGCAATACACATCTTGATGAAAACAATCATGTCTCTAGGTCTTGGCAGAATGTGATCAAAAATGAAATCCTGTGTTTGTTTTCCGTTAACGGAAGAGGTAAAGAATTTTTCCCATATATCATCGGGTGTCATTGTTTTCTGAGGGAAAGCAGCGATTAGCCTTTCATTGATAACTCTAAGTAACATTCTTCTATCATCCCAACAAATTTTTCTATAAGAAATTTTGTCGGGTTCACGGGACAATTTTCGCATATGATAAAAAATATCCTTTCGAAGAAAAATAATTGTAGATACAGGTATCCTTGAATGGTTATATTCTCTTTGGATTAAATCAAGAGAGACAGCTCTACTTACTCTAAATAAAGAGAACAAGAAATCAGATAAAATTTTTAAATCTGAGTCTTTTTCCCAAGCTTTATCAAGATTATCAATCAAGATAATAAGTTTTTGATGTTTTCCAAAATTATTTCTAATAAGTTTTTTTGCAACAGAAAAAGTTTTTGTATAGAATAAATCAATTTTTCCATCTTTCGTAATGCTTTCTTTGAGTATATTTACTATATGCTCGAGCCTTTCAGAGAAATCTTGTTTTATAAAAGTTGCTTCTTTTTCGATATAGTCTATTAATTTTTTTTCGTCATCATTTAATATGTAGTTTGGTTTTTTTTCATTTTCTTTTGCTTTTTTATATAGTTCTATTAGCGTTTCAGAATATAATAAAAATTTCCACAAAGAATCAGTTAAATATCCTTTTTGAGATACCTTTAAGCTTTCAGTTAATACTTCTATAATGCCCTTTAATTGATATGCAGGTGGCTTTATGATACATACTAGGTTATTTTTTTGAGTTAATGATTTTGAAAGCTGAAAAAAAGTAGCACTTTTGCCTACTCCCTTCGCACCAATGTAAATTATGTGACCTTCGTTATGTAGGCCTTCTTGGAAGATTGATGTTTCGACAAAGTAATCATCCAATTTTTCAATTTCATTTTCTGCCACATGTTCTCCTATGCCTAGATTTTGGAGTTTTTGATGTGCTTTTTTAGTAAGCTCATAGGCTTGTCTTTTGCGTTTTTCTGCAACATTTTCTATTGCAATAGAATCAAGCATATCTTTTGCGTGCGATAAGCATTCATAAGCTGTATTATGAACTTTTAAAAATTCCCTATAATCAATAGGAGAGCTATAAGGATAATGAGCAAGCATTAGGAGTTTTTTATCATATCCATACGAAAGCCCAGCTATGAAAGAATTTTTAGCATTATGAAATCTGTAATCACGGTGCTGATTAGAAGAAAAGTGAATTAATATATGATCAGCCGCAATAACTTGTTGAAGATACCAGCTTAAATTATTAGTGCATTCATAAGGATCGTCGGTTATTTTTGAGAATTCACATTTGTCAATTAATCTCGACAACTTCATTGATGCTTCTGATTCTATTGCTGATTTTAAGTATAGCAAAGAAATATTGCTTGAAGATAAAATGTCAATTGGCCTCAGTATGCATTCCTGATTGTAAGGTATTTCACGATAAAAAGCATTAGTTATATCTAATGAATTTGAGTATTTAACATATCCTACTGTAGTTAAAATTTTTAGTCTTTCAAAATCTTCAAAAGTATTTTCTATGTCTTGATTCAAAAGCATCCATATCCTTTTGCCTTTAGCTATTGCATACCCTAACTCAAACAAGACATTATGATTCAAGCTAGTTAAATCACAAACGAATAAATTAGATTTATCAATTTCTTTACAAATTTCATTAATTACAAATTGACCAGTAACACTCATGTCTTCCCATGATGTTAAATTGCACATTCCAGTTTTGTTTATTTCGTCTATAGAAAGATTTATAGTTTCTGTCAAACTACTATTGCTAGAAGGGTATGCTACGAAACCTTTAATCATGGTGTCTCCTTTCTTTTTTAAAAACAAAAAAGCAACCCCCACTACGAGAGTTGCTGCATAATTCTAACTTGTTTTTCTGTGCTCCACGTCTTTGTGGTTAAAAGTAAATACTACTCCTCTGCTAGGTTATGTCAAGATTGTTTTAGCTACATGTTTAAGCCCGGCTAAAACACATGGCATTTATCGGGATATACGCATTTAAAAACATTAAACCAGGTCATACTTTTTTACGTACACCCCGGGGGTGTACTAAATGGTTTTATCAAGGAACAGTTATTCCCCACTTAAAGCTTGGGCGCTTGTCCTCTGTTAATACCTTCAAAAACCATTCAGCATTATCTTTTAAAGAACTCTTCCTAAGTTCTACACTTAACCCTAAGTTTTGCTTTTCTTTGCTGCTTAATTCAAAAGTAATCTTATCTTTATTATTTATTCGTACAAAAGCACCAAAATTAATCTTTTTTACTCTTCCCTCTCCATAATCGATATCAAAAGATAATCCAGTCTTTCTGTGGAGCTTCTAAACCCCATAAAGGGTAATAGTTTCAGTCTTAAAAAGCTTACTTCCCTTAAGACTTATTCCTAGGGAACGGTTTAGGATTCGCCTAAACCGGGTTCTTCTTATTTATACCATAGCATAAGAATTATCATCATGATTGTTAAACCTACCAGTATCCATGTAAGATGACACAACCATTTGCTGTATTTTGTCGTGGAGTCATTTAGTGAGATCACATTTTTATTTAACTTATCAATACTAATTTTTAACTCGTTCCAATCCGCTGTACCACCAGACATATAACTCCTTGTTTAAATTTATTACTTACAACACACGCTATTTACAAAAGAAATGCTGGAATTTTAATATTCCTTCCACAAACGTTTGTGATCCCATTTAGAAAGCGTTTAGTCACCCCCATAAAGCACACCACCTAAGTTATACTGTAACCTTAGATTGTTCTTTACTTGTTTTGCGTTAAAGGGTATGGCAGGAGAATTCTCTGGTTTCTCCTTAAAGCAACGAATCATAAGGTTTGAACTCGGTTTATTATAATGATACGTCTGTCCACCTGAGTAATAAGTTGTTCCGGAATATGTAGCTGAATTTCCATATGTGTTCGCAGTACCGTAGGTATTAGCTGTTACAGGAGTGGTATGGGAATACTGTTGCGTTCCAGATTTTTCATCTAAAACAATAAAGTACTTGTAACCATTTTCAAGAGCTACTTCAGCAGCCCTTAGAATAGTATAATCTTGACATCGACTGCTATCAAGGAAGGCATTGCCCTTAAAACTAATTTTAAATATATCATCTTGAATTTTTACATCAGTATATCCACCTCTAAAACCTTTGCTGCCATATTTTGTAGTACATCCACTAATTAATATAGCTAAAACTAACAAACAAATTAACTTTTTCATATAGTTTCCTCAGTTTGTTTCATCTTATTTCTTTTTACTATTAAAGAAGGGTTCAATTCCCTTTTCCCTCTCCGCTTATATTTATGCTGGCTCTTGCCTACGTTAAAACTTTGGCAGGTAAGTAAAATACCAGTTCTAAACACTTTATTCGTCAAGATATTTAAATTCTCTAACTCTTTTTTGAAGGTTAGGTTGATGAATTTCTTCTATAACAGTTGTTTTGATTATCTTTCCTTCTTTATCCTTTTCTACTGTTACCTTTTTATGATACCCAGTTATAGTAGTACAACCTACGCAAAACAAAATCGCTATAAGAAATAATTTTTTCATTCTATTTCTCTCCTTTTAAAAAATTTTCTTTATCTGAAATTTTTGTCCTATTTTTTTTCTACGCTTTCTAACATGACTGATACATCGTCAGTGTCTAGATTATACCAGTTTTCGGTCACAGCATCGATTATAACGGGAATAAATCCACCAACAATATCTAATATTACCCAACCTGTACCTGTTTTGGTATTGATAATATAAGTTCTGCCTTCATAACCATCTTTTTTGAAAGTAACGGTAACAGATTTCTTATTAGATAAATTTAACGGCATAGGGGTTTTACCCATTCTGTTGCCATTGATGTAAATTGTTGCTCCTGCTGGGTCAGAAGAAAAATTAACCGTTCTGCTTTTTTGTTTGAACAAAGTAGCACATCCCGCAGTAGAGACAGCAAATAAGGCGACTAAGATCAAATAGATAAACTTTTTACTCATACAATACCTCCTTAAAAACAAAAAAACAACCCCCACTATAAGAGTTGTTGCATAATCTAACCTGTTTTTCTATACTCCACGCCTTTGTGGCTAAAAACAAATACTACTCCTCTAGTAGGTTATGTCAAGGTTAAAGTGGGAGCGGTTTAGGATTCGCCTAAACCGGGGCCTCAATGGAGCTCTCTCCTTTGTTAGGTTGGTGATTAGAAGTTTTTATCATCCCCTCTTCTTTCATGACTCATTTTTTTAAGAAGCATTTCTACTATTTGTAATTCTTGATAGTTTCCTTGGGTTTTAGATAACTTCTTTACCTCTTGCAAAATTTCTCTGGCTTTATCAAATTGTTTAACGTTATAGTATGCATAGCCTAATTCAAACCAGAAGTTAGTATTACTAGGGTCTATTTCTTTTGCTTTCTTGAGAAAGGTTAACGCTTGATTGTATTGTTTTAAATATCTGCTAACAACGCCTGCAGCAATATTGGCAGCTAAATTATTAGGATTTATTTTTACAGCTCTTTGCAGATAAGGCAAAGCTTTATCCATTTGGCCTAATTCATAATGCTGTGTTCCAACAGATAAATTATACCTAAAATCATTAGAAATTCCTTCTGTATATTTGATATTCTCTTGAGTAAGCAATGAGGATATTTGCTCTTCCTCTTCTTCTTCTACTACTACACTTTTAATCTCATTCAAATAATAAGTTATGGGTACTCCGACTACATCAATTTTAATATATTCCTTAGTTCTCTCAATGATCTTACCTTCAATAGTTTTACCATTTTTAAGCTCAATTACTTTTGTATAAGCTGATGAATATAAACTTAGTGCAAGTATAATAAATACTATTTTTTTCATAAATTCATTGTACCATAGGGCGGTTTAGGATTCGCCTAAACCGGGGCTTTTTTAAATTAATTTTCTTTTTTTAGCTAAAAAATATATATTACAAAAAGGGCAAACTTTGCTCCAACTAGACATTGCTTTGGCAAACTTTGATTTTGGAAATTTACGGGAAATTACACAGAGAGGACATATTTTATGAACAAAGGAAAAAAATTTTAAAAAATTATTAGAGAATTTATTCATTTTGCAAATCTCCTTTTTTTAGTAAACTTTTAAAATAGATGCTCTATTTGGCATAATCTATTTTTTTAAATTACCAGGGAACAGTTATCCCCCACTCAAACCGAGGTTGCTTATCTTTCGCTAACACTTTTAAAAACCACTCAGCATTGTCTTTTAAAAAACTTCTCCTAAATTCTACACTTAACCCTAATTTTTTCTTCTCCTTATTGCGTAATTTAAAGGTAATTTTATTATACTTGTTTATTCGTACAAAAGCACCAAAATTGATTTTTCTCACTTTTCCTTCTCCATAATCGATATCAAAAGATAATCCGGTTTTTCTGTGGAGCTTCCAGACACCATAAAGGGTAATAGTTTCAGTTTTAAAGAGTTTACTTCCCTTAAGGCCTATTCCTGCCCGGTATTTGATAGCTCCCTTTTTACCAATAAGACTAGGGGTTTCAAGAAAAGCCTTAAACACAAATGAAGAATCTCCCTTAGTATCAAGAATATATGTAAGCCTATTTGGTTTATTTATCTGCCAATAGCCTTTAAAACGCAGAGTATGAGTACGTTTGGTCTTAGTTATAAGCGAAGCCTTTTTATATGTATATATAAGAATATTTTTCCTAACTTGCCAGGATCCTTGGAAGGTAAGAGTATTAGATGTTTTAATCTTCTTTATCAGAAACTGCAATCTATTATGCTTATCAGCCTGCCACTTACCATTCAATTGTAAGAGCCTAAGCCTATGAGTTCCAGCCTTCCCCTGTGTACCGAGGGAAAATACTAAATAATTAGCTTTTGCGCCAATTATCTTAGATTTTAGAAGAAGCCTTTCTCCTCCAGCTTGATTTTGAGTCTCATTCAGGGTAAAAATAAGATCATGGTTTTCATCTATCCCCCACTCCCCTTTTAGGGCAATACGCTTAGACATACCATGTCCTTGCCACCAACCTGATGATTCCTTTACTTCATATACCAGCTGATTATTACTATCAACAATAAAATTTCCCTTAGGATAGAGAATCATTCCATCTTTTTTAATTGCAAGCTGGTTATTTTTTATGATTTTATAGGAGAGTTTCATTATTTACTTTATAAATGGTTGAGATCTGATCTCAATGATTTTATGGATTTTGGCTTTTTATGATGCATAAATTAACCTCTTTTTTTAAATAAAAAAAGCAACTCCAAAATTTAGAGTTGCCCTATGAATTTAAAATTATTACTTATCATATCCACGCCTTTGTGGCTAAAACTAAATATTGCATTAATAGCACAACCCATGCCAAGGTTATAGATGAGAGCAGTGTCTTAGATTGTCTTAAATCGGCTTTGTAGGGATAGAAACGGCAATCTAATTCAGAAGCTCATCTTTAGCATAATTGATGGGTACTGCAAAATTAAGATTTCCGGCTTCTTCAATTCCGGCTGTTATTATGCCAACGACTTCACCTTGCATGTTGAATAATGGACCTCCACTGCTGCCATGAGTTACTGGAACGCTTGTCTGTATAAGTCTGATTCCTTCACTTTCTCGTATTCCGCTTACTAAACCATCTGAAATAGTATTTTCCAAGCCTTGCGGATTTCCAATTGCAACCACCCTTTCTCCAACACTTAATATATCTGAATCACCTAGTACAACTGTTGATAAAACATTAGCATTATTAATCTTTAACAAGGCCATATCTTTAATTGGATCAACTTTTACAACTTGTACGCTAAAACTTTGGTTGCCTTCTATCATTTCTGCAGATATGGCTGTAGCACCTTGTACTACATGAAAATTAGTAAGGATATGACCTTCTACGTCTATAATAAAACCACTACCCATTGCTGTCCCAGTGCTTATCTTAACAACGGCTTTTCCAAAATTGGCCATAATATTTTCTGGTGAAGAGCTGTCAGATGTTAATGAATATTTGCTTAATTTATCACTAGAAATATTACCCTTTTTATAAATCTTCTTCCATAATTCCATTTCAGACTGTTTATCCTCATCAATTCTATCTGCTGAAACAGTATCGCCTACTTTTATTTCATCGTATACTTCTACAATTTTAACTAGAGATAGTTTAGTCTCTAATACTTTCTGAATCTCAATTAAAGCTATTTTCTTTCTTTTAAGCCCTAGAATTTCGCTTGTTTCCGGATCAACGATTTCTCCTTCAACTCGATACACATAAAAAACATCACGTTTTTCTAGATCATCCTTTAGTCCTGCATTAATATAAATTCCTTCGTCACTCTTTCCAACTATTCGACATGTCCATGGTTTTTCTTTAATTTGTTTCGATAGTTCAGTTACCGCTTTGTTAACAGCTTCTTTTAAGTATGATGAGCTGATAACCGAAGAAGATACAATGCCAGCAGTGTTAACATTATACATTCGTAAGGCTACAGTATAATAGTTCTTGCCGATTTTTTCTCCATTTTTATTACGAAGAATATCTCCAGCGACGACATATTGTACATCGTAAATATTACCCAGTGCATTAGCGCCATCACTTTTTACCCATTTGGAGTTTTGGAAATTAATCTCACGAATAACCGCATTAATTTCTCTTCTTTCAACCACTTCAAATAGTTCTGTTTCTTGTAGCGCATTGGCAATCAATCCTGTTAAAAATTCTTCTTTTGACACCTCTTTTTCTTCTTTTTCGTCAATAGTAATTTTCACATCGGAATCGTTTATTTCAACTAAAGCGTTATTTCCATTTTTCTTGTTTTCATCCTCGAGATTATAGGGACTGCCTTCTATATCAACCTTTTCATCAAATCTTGAAACTGCCACTCTAACTTTTACATTTTTCTCTTTAACTTTTTTGATTGGTTTTTGATGGTATGTAAATTTGGCTTCTTCTTCACAATAACCACTGGGCACTAAAATAAGGTTACTTAAAAATAAACAAGTTACGACGCAACACATTATTAAAAACAAGCATTTAAATTTTTTCATTTTCTCACCTTCCCTTGTTATTTCGCTAATTTTATTCTTATGGTATATTTTTTTGCTGTATCATTTAAAGCAGTAGTAGTGTATACATAGGTCGAAAATTCTGGGATAAGAATTAATTCCCAATTTGTATCAGATTCAATTGAAAAATTATCTTGATCTTTAAATACGGTTTGAACCTGAAGTCTTAATACATCTTTTTTCATATTTCTAATTTCACAATATACTTTTAGCCGATTGTCTGAAGTCCACTCTGATTTTTCGCCAACTATAGTAACTCTCTTTTTTGCAAATTGATTGCTAAGACTTTTATCTATGATAACAACGTTAGATTGGCGTTCTATATCCTTTGAAGCATTATACTTAACAGCTTTATATGGACCAGCAGCACAACCACTTAAAACCAAAACAGTTACTGATAGAATTATAACTTTATTAAACACTATTTTCTCCTTTTTTGATACCAACCATCTATTGATAGGCTACTCCAGTTTTGCCTACCCTCTTAATTTCATAAGCATCTTCCCAAACAATATCACTTGTTTCGGCGTCGATAAGCTGGAAGGCCATTAAAATATAGTCGGAACGATGCCCTCTGCTAGCTTTGCTTATCCCAGTTAATTCTCCGGTTAAGTAAAAATCTACTCCTAGCATGTTTGTATCCTTGCTAGCAGTATATAAACCTTCCCTCTTAGCTTCTCTTTCCTTTAGAATATCTTTTATTCTGTCGCGTGCCAAAAACCTTACTTTACCTGTAGTATTTTTGTTTAATTCTATTCTTATCTTTTTTGTAAAAATATCCTTATTAATAATGAAGCGTGTAGAGTTTTCGACTGGTAGCAATGCTATTCGTGGCATACCTGATGCATTGATTATTTCTGGGATATCTAACAATGAAACAGCCATTTTTCTAGCAACAGTTCTAATATCTGTAGCTTCGATTCCTGTTCCACCTAAACCGTCGTCGGCATCTGGCAATACCGTTGTTGAATGCGAAGAAGAGTATCGACTTGTTGCGCAAGCTGAACAAATAAAACACAATAACATAAGCAAAACTATTTTTCTCACAATCACCTTCCTTTTTTAATATAGTAAATCTTTACCAATTTTCTTATCTTTTAATAACGGATATCTGTTTAGAAAAGTATCAATATCCTCTTTGTAAAAATCTGTTATTAATATATCGTTAGCCCAAGAATTTTCTTGAAAATACATATTTGAACCAACTCTTCCCAAGTAAGTAATTTCCCCAGCTGTGACATCAAATATTTTATTACACGGCATGTATTGATAGTTTCCAGAGTATTTGCCGACCCAGCCATAAAAAGATGCCAGCTTATAAGTTCCTTTCGAAAGCTTCAAGTGAAACAGATAGAGATTACCTGATATATCCCCAAGAGGAATGAGCTCAAGTTTTTTTCGTTTATATGCTTTGTATTGATTGACTTCTTGTATCGTTACATTGTAAGGATTAAACGTTGTTTGACCAACAACTTTCAACGAAAAGATTACTCCCCCATCTTCAGGTTCCAATTCAATGCTTTTCTGTCCTTTCCTTAACAAAAGTTTGCTATTAGCACAACCCGTAAAAAACAAGAGTCCTATTAAGAAATATATTATTACTTTTCTATGCACGCAGTCACTCCTATAATTCTAAAAAAACCGTTTAAAAAATATATTATCCTTTTTTTCTTCAATTTCAACACTGAACTTTGAGGAATTTAAAAGATTTCCTTTTTTACTATAACAGTCGATTTTTATATTGTGTGTACCTATTTTCATAGAGAAAGGTAAAATTATAATATTTCCTGGTAAAAGACTCCAATGCTTTACATCAGCAACTGGATTAGCTGCTGCACTTGTGATAGCTATTGCAAGGCTTACCAGCGCTAATATTCCTGCTGCAGCATATTGCCCAGATGCATCATAATAAGGATTTGCTGAAGACATCTGGTTGGCCTGCTTCTGAATATTTTGTGATGCTTGGTAAAAGGCTAAAGACGTTTCAGCGGTAGTCTGCTTAAACTGGGCTTGTCCCTTTAAAATGTTATCCATTTCTCTACCACCTCTTGTCCTAGCCTGAAAAAATATATCGTTATCTAGTAATAATAAATTTTTACTAAATTCTTCATCATCTAAGAAAACCTTGATTTCACTGATCTTATGAGGTTTAACAGTAAATACTGCTAATTGACCATAGTGGCCAGTTTGGTATTTTAAAGGTCCTCGGCCTAACTCGAGACACAAAAACGTATTATTTTTTAAATCTGTGAATGATTTTAAAATGGAAGTGTTTATATTTCTACTATTCACTTCCCTCTGGCTTGACAATTCTTTTATATTCTCATCAAGTTCCTCTATTTCTTCAGAAAGCACTTTTATCTTTCCAAGCGTTTTCTTGTTATAGGTTAGCGTTGTTTTGCTCTTTTCTCCGGAAGCTTTATCAGTTCCTGACATTGTCGTGCCTTTCTTCTTTTTTCGCTTAAAACGTCTCCCGAACTTTTCTAGTTTTTTTAATTCCTTCTGTTTTTCATACAATAAAGTAACTAGCGCTTGTTCTTGTGACACTATAGATCTATTTAAAGGAGATGCTAAACGATATGATTTTGTGGCTTTATTGAAATAATCTTTGCTCAAAGATGAGTTATTTTGCTTTAACGCAAGCCTAGCGGCAAAAAGATATAGTGCAGAGACATCACTTCCATACAACTCATCTTTCACATCAGAATCACACAGTATTCCATTTTTAAAGGCTGCTGAAGCATTATCAAAATCGCCTTTATTTGCAAGCAATAACCCTACATACAAAGAATTAAAAACTTTTTCGTAAGGATCACCTTTGTATGCTTTTCTTGCTTCACTACCGAATAAAGAAACAGCCCCTGACTCTAGGTTTTCAAAGGCGGATATATCATTCATTAAATAGTATGCTTTTAGAAAAGAATCTAAAGCTTTTTCGCAATCACCTTTAGCCATGTATATAGAACCTAGCTGATTATTGAAAAGGGCACAATTTCTATTTTTTTTTCGATCAAGAGTTTCGAAAAATAATGCTGCACCTTCAAAGTCACCTTTGTAAAATTTTTCTTCTGCGCTTAAAGCATTACGGAGACGGACTTTAGGTGGTTTTATTTTTTTTGAAGATTTAGAGGCAGTGTACGCTATAGAGTGTGGGTTAAAATAGAATATTTGGAAGGCTAAAATACAACAGATTATTCGTTTTGAGCGATTTTTCATATTTACAGATTCTGTTATTAACTAAACAAAAAAACAATCTTCGCTACGAGAGTTACTGTATAATTCTAACCTGTTTTTCTATACCCCGTGCCTTTGTGTTTAAAGGTAAATACTACTACTTCAGTAGGTTATGTCAAGGTTAAAATAGATAAATGGGTGAGATCAAAAGAAAGGGGTCAACTCCCTTTTCCCAACAACTATTCTTTGCGATTAAAAGCAAATACTACTTTTCCAGCAGGTTATGTCAAGGTGTTTTACTCTCATGTTTATGCGGCCTAAATGTATATGAAGGGATCATTAACTAAGTTAAGGATATTGTGGAAGTGGTAAAACTTTGTATACGTTAGCTTTTCTGTTGGAGAAATCAGGCGGGGTTGGTCTATCTCTGGTAATTTCAATTATGCCCCTCTCCTCTAGCTCCAGCAAGCCTAAGGAAATGGTTGTATCACTTATGCCGTAGAGCTTTGCCATATCTTTCTGACTACGAAACCAAAAAGGATAGCGTGTAGAGCGAGCAGCTTCATGCAAACAAATCAAATACATATATTTCGCCCGCATTGAAAGATAATCAGGGTAGCCATATTGCCAATATTCAAATGGCATTATAATAGATGACTTATTCTTATAGGTCTTCAAAGTAACTACACCTTTTTTATATTTAATAAGCCCGTATTTCTTAAGACGTATAAGCAAGCGATGTATTCTTTCATAAAAATAATGATGTTCATTACGATATTTGCCTAAATCTTTTTGGGTAACATAACCCATATCTTTAGCTAAAGAATCATAATTGACAGTAATGGTGTCTTTTTTCTCTTTTTGCTACATCTTGAGTAATAATAAGTAAAGATCAAGCTGTTTTGTAGCTTGGCTTTTGAGAAGCCTTCGGCCTGATTTAGATGAAAGAAGAAAATCCTGAGAAATAGATACACCTTTGGTTAAAGGTAAAAAGGCATCTTTATCTTGAAAAGGAGTATTCTCAACATGTTTCCTGAAAATAATAGCATCAAGCATAGAGTCTGTAAGATAACTAGCCTCGTTATTATCCTCCATTGCTGCCCGTGACCAGTTAGCACTGCCTAAAAATAGATATTTATCGTCAATGGCAATACCCTTTATATGCAAAAGTTGTTTTGGGGTGTCAAAATACACGGCAATATTATTTTCTTTTAGCTTTTTATAGGCAAGACGGCTTGCTTTAAGCTTTGAGTTCTCCAGAAGTACTTTAACAGAAACCCCGCGGTTTTTAGCATCTATAAGATCATTAACCAGCTGATTAATAGGGCCTTCTCCCTTAGGCTCCAAAATAATAAAATACATAGCAATGGTAATCGATTTTTTAGCATGGGTTAGATGTTTATGAAGAGCTTCCTGATACTCCTTCCCAAAAAGCACTTCGGCAGAGGCATTTAGTGGTAGGAATATGATTACGAGAGAAATAGTGAGTGTTAAAAGTGTATTTTTGATAGTTTTCATTTTTAAAGGGAGTTGACCCCTTTTTAATTTTACACGGGACTATTTATATAGCTAATATATATCATAAAAATTAAATCAAATTAATAAAATTATTCCTTAGTTTTAGTGAATGAATTAACCGATAAAGGGTAAGTGTTGTTAGAAAAATATAGCTCAATTTCCTGATATCGGTCTTTTTGCGCGCAAGCTTTAGCGAAGTTTCTGTGAAATTCCGGGAATTTACCAGGTCCGTTTATAAGAATAAGCCTAGTGCGTCTCCTTGTATCTATATCATTATGAGAAAAAAGCATAGCTAATCCCTTTTTGTGCTCCTCAACCCAATTACAGTAATCTAATCCCTGAAAGATTGCGCTCTGCAATCGCTTATTGGTCATTTTTTCATACTTAAGTTCTATAACCGTGAGCCAGCGTCTTTTTCTTTCAAGTGCTAAAACATCTATCATTTCCGATTTGGTTGTACCTTCACCGGCTGGAACCTCGCAATCAAGAACGTGATACTTCTTTCCATTAAGTTCACCGCCTGATTTGAAGTATCGAACAATAGAAGCATGAAAATCGTCTACTTCGTTTCGGATAGTCGGGTTTTCGGTTAGATGCTTTTCACAATGCTCATCGTACCTTTTGAATCTTCTTTCCAGTGAACTAAAACGATTTACATTAATAAATTGAAGAAGCCTAAGATCTGAAACTACAGCATTGAAAAGACGCATCTTTCGCAAAAATACCTCATCAAAAGAATGTCCCAATATAAGCAAGGGGGTATTTCTATCGCCTTTGGATATTTTGTGCCAAAACTTAAAAACTAAAGGTAATAATTCGGTCTGAAGCGGGGTAGGTAAATCTCGAAGGTCTTTTCCGGAACCTCCATATCCGATAATCACGACTCTACGCTTCTGATTTTTTTCTTTGATAATACCCTGGCAGAACTTAAGATGGTTGTTAATTTTACTTGATTCTATCTTAAGGTCTAACGTACCCTTTAAATAATTAATGATATAATCAACAAACTCATATCTTTCTAAGACCCTTACATTAAATCTTTGTCTTTTCTTTTTCTCTGACATCAGCTAAATCCTGCCCATATGTCGAGCTATCGCGCCGGGTAAATCCTTTCGTTTTAATTCTTTTACGACTTTTTTCCAGTTACACCCGTTAATGGCTCGATCATCTATATATACGTGAGCCACAAACTTTTCCATTTCAATATGATGATAAGGAAAACCATACTTTTTAAGCCATTTTTCTGTTATTTTTTTACAGCAGCTATTCCGCGAGGTGTAAAAAACAATCGTATGACCTTGCTTGTATAACTTTTTAACCGATTGCAAAGCATTTTTAATCGGCTTTGCTTCCATTAGCCCGCTTGGGCTGCCATTTACCCTTGTAAAATTAACTTCAGACCAATCTGCTATTGTACCATCTATATCAATGGCAATTGTTAATTTTTTGCCTAGTGGTAAAAACTTCATTTTTTGTTCCTTACTTAATTACTTAAAATAGAAGCGTTCCCTATTCCATTATTTCGCTAACAGCATTTCGATAGTTGCAATAATCACAATCTTTATCCGCCGACGGAATTTGATCTTGCTGTAAGCAAGCATGGATTTCTTTTATTTTATCTTCAACCCAGTTGTCATCCCCTTCGTAAGCAATTAGGGTTAGATCAAATTCAAGTTTTCCATCAAACTTGTCTATGTCAGTTCTTCCGTTACAATAGACGAAATAGCCGGTATTTGATACTTTAAGCTCATTTCTGCGCAATAGCCATTGATATACTTCCATTTGACGTTTATAGCTATTTTGCCAATCCTTATTAAGTTCGGTTATCTCTTCATTCTTGCTGGTTGCCTTGTAATCGACAACAATGTATTCACCTGCAGGATTTTGCCAAAGGTCATCAATAGCACCGGTAATAATAAAATTAGTTGGTTTGTGTAAATATTGCACACCTTTAAAATTTTCTCGCCATTGGTTAAGTTGTTCATGTGCGATAGGAATAGCATCTACACCATATTTCTTCATTAAGGGATGTGCTTTTCCATCTTGTCTCAGTAGATCAAATTCTTTTTTGAGTAAAGCATCAACCGCGCTATTTAATGCAAAAGGAAATCCCGGAGGCCTGCCTATTCCCAATCGCCTATCCAGATAAAAACAGCGTGGGCAATTAATATAAAGATCTATCTTTGACCGGCTTACCTTAAAGGGTTCCGAACTGTTGGGATCATATAAATTTCGTGTACGTTTTGGGTTGTAGTATTGGGACATTTTTATATTTGTTTTTCAAGAAAAGGGAGTTGATAATATGAGATATAAACCTATTTTATAAAAGTAGGCGGTTCCTCAGAACGCTGGTACAACAGGGTACCACGTTAATTGAAGGAGGTAACCGCCATGAATTACGTAGGAGTCGATTTACACAAAGAACGTTCTTGGTTTTATATTATGAATGAACAAGGTAAAAAAATATCTAGTAAGAGTATATCAAACGAATTAGGAGTGTTAAAGGAATATTTTCAAAGCATCACTAAACCCTTCACCTTGGCTGTTGAAGCAACCTATAACTGGTATTTCTTCGTTGATTTAGCCGAAGAATATGCTGATAAAGTTTATCTTGCTAACTCTTACGAGCTTAAAGCTTTCGCTAAACGTAACAAAAAGACTGATAAAATAGATGCTAGGCTTATAGCTGATATCCTGCGTAAAGGTTATTTGCCATCAGTACACATTGCCGATAAAGAAACTCGTGAGCTCAAAGAGTCTTTACGTTATCGAATGAATCTCATCAAAGATAGGTCTAAGGCAATCTTTAGGCTAAAGGCTTTATTGGATAAATTAGGAATGCAAGCAACTGGTGATTTCACAACGAATAAAGCGCTTGATAATATCGACTTTACTTCTATACCTACCGGATACCATTCATTGGTTAATAAATATATTGAACAATTGAAATGGTACTGGGAGAAACTATGGGGCTATCGTAAAAATTTAGAAAAACGATTAATAACGGATCAGGATATACTTAATTTAATATCTATTCCCGGAATTGGCTTCTTTAGCGCAGCATTAATAAAAACTGAAATTGCAGACATATCTCGATTTAAAAATTTTAATAGATTATGTTCTTATGCCGGCCTTGCCCCCAGTGTACACCAAAGTGCTAATACTTGCAGACGTGGCCCGCTTAGTAAAAACAGATGTAAAAATCTCCAATGGATATTGCTTGAAAATTCTATACATTTCATACATGCTATGCCTAGTATTGCTAAAAAACATGAGCGAATAAAACAAAGGAAAAGTTATAATACGGCAAAGGTAGCGTGTGCAAGAGATATGCTTAAAGCCGTATATCATGTTTTAAAAGATAAAAGAAAGTTCTTTATAAAGAAGAATGATGTTATCCGGACACACGCGATTTCTGCGCTCTCTGGGGTCTGAAGTGCCATTAAGGCAGCTTCGTGGAGTTGATTAGCGGGGAATCGTTTCCGATATTATCATGCTGGTTGATAATAATTCAACGCAGCCAATAGGTGACTGAAGTTCGGTATATTCCGAAGCTTCTTAAGATAATAAGTTGTGTTCTGTTTTTTATATGTTTGATTTTTGGAGAATAATTAATTTTTAATGGGGGACCTTTATCCTTACTTGACTTTTATATCAATAGGTGACTCCTTTTTACTATGAGGCTAGGGTGCATAAAAGTTCTATTAATCTGATTGCCAATAGTTATGAACAATTGTTAGCTCATGAGCCCAAAAACTTACATTGTCGCCTTTCCAGTTCTTGCCTATATCCCGAGCACATTTAAAAAATCCTTCCCCAGGCATGTTGATATCTTGACGAATTACAACCGCTGAAAGCATTGGGCGTTCGTTCTTGTGTTCATGATAGTTAATTTCATCGAGTATTTCTGCAATTTTATTCCTATCTGATGGATTACCCATATCTAAACCGATTATCCGACCCACGACAGCGTAGTAAGTTACTTTTTGCGTCCGTGCTATCTTTTTGAGTTCCTCGTAAATTTCTTGATTCATAAACCGCTCCTTTTTATCCTTCTCATCAATTTGATACAAGATCTTACCAGACGCTTTAGCTAAATCTTTTCCTTCAAACTACAAAATTAAGAAACACAACATCTAATTTTCATCAGGACACATCTTACTCAAAAAATCTAATCTAGCAAAGCATTTTTTAGTCAAATTCAAGATTTTTCTTCAGAAAACGGCCTTAAAGAACAGTGATTTTCCGAAATCCGCCAAAAAACCCAAGCCTAGTAAGGCAAATTTAAACGGGATGTATCCTGGAATAATTTTCGAGTGATTTTAGATAAAGTTTTAAAGATATTTTGCATTACTGATTCGATTTTCTGCTATTACTTATTTCAAATTCATAAAATTTTGAAGTTTTCGTATCGCAAAAATTACGGATATACTTTAGATTGCAGTATTAGGACATTTTTTTATTTACTTTTTAAGAAAAGGTGCCCCCTTTATACCGCAATGTGCTCATATTTTTCACCTTCATATAAAATATACATCATGCATTGTCAAATTTATTTTTAACAATTCTTCGATTACCTTTATTATTGCGGTCTATTTTTCTCGAACTTTTATTGAAAATTACCCTATGTTCTCTAGCCATACGTTCCATATCTTTTTTAGTCGTGTTTTTAGCAATTCTTAAATTATTTTTGGCCATTTTGTAGTCAGGCTTAATTTCCAAAGCTTTTTTAAAACACTCTATAGACTTTTTTTTATCTAAAAGCAAACCATGCGCAAGCCCCATATTGCACCAGACAACATGATTTTTGGAATTTAAAACGCAATAAGCCTTATAGGCTTCTATAGCGTCAGCAGGTTTGTTTTTCTTAAGGCATTCCATGCCTTTATAAAATAGATCCTCAGCTTGCTTTAGAATATCAGCGCCTGGTTCAAGCTTATTAAACTCAGCCAAAAACCCTACTTTTTTGCAAGGATTTCCTAAGTTTTGGCGCTCTTCCAAAATCGCCTCTACAGGAGTTTTTCCCCCTAATTCTTCTTTTGGCGAATTAAGCCATTCATCATTTACTTTGTCAGCTTTAGCTTCAAGCTTTTTAATATCCTTATAGTTATCAGGATTAACTTTTGACTGCATATAGCCCATACAAGCATGGATAAGCACATTTTCTGTAGGCCCTATTATTGATGAAGGATCATTCTTGGCAATAAAACTATTCCATAAATCAATAAAAGCTTGGGATAATTCTTGAGAATTAAATTCGGGGAAAGGTTTTATTTTGTTAAAAACATCCTTAATAATATCACTATTTCTACCTTTAATTTTTGCTCGTTTTTCAAGTTTATTTATCATTTGTTCAATATATTTTGGCTCAAGATCTGCTTCCCGGCAAAAAAGCTTTAATCGTTCTTCCGGAGGAAGTTTTTCTCTCTGTTCTTGAGCGAAAAACATTTTACAAATGTCTAAGGGGTTAAGAGATGATTTTCCTTGTGGTGTTTTATGACTTTTAAAAAATAGCTTAGTCATTGAAGCGGTTTTCTCCGGAAAAACATGGCCTATTCCCGTTAGAATATAATAGCCATGGATAGGTAGCACTCTTAATAGAACGATTTCTCCTTTTTGGATATTTTTTGTAAAAGTCGTATCTTTAACATTGTATTCTTTACCGTTAGTCAAATCATTAATAATTGCTTCTTTGCCAATTCGTAAAGCTTTTACTTCAAAAACACTATAAGCATTACTCAAAAAACCTCTATAAATAGCTTTAATTTTTTCATCTAACGGTTCATTGTCTAAGAAATACCTCAAAAGATTCTTTGAAAGCGCATCACTTTTGCAGTCAAAAATAAACCAATCAAATAATATACGCTTTTTCTCCCCTTCATCCATATTCAAAGTTTCAAAAATACGTGATTTTTCATCTAATTCAGCTGCAACGTCTTTGTGATTCCTCACAAATTCAGAAATTCGAGAGTAAAATTCAGCCATTATGTCTTGGTAATTAAATTCATCCATAGTTCTGCTTGTTCTTTACCGTATATGTTTAATTATTTAACCTTAACACAAGTATTGTCATTTCTTTAATTATAATATTAATTATTATAATTGCGGAAGTGGTACAATTTTATATACATTAGCTTTTCTATCAGAGAAATTAGGCGGGGTTGGTCTATCTCTGGTAATTTCAATTATGCCCTTCTCCTCTAACTCTAACAAGCCTAAAGAAATGGTCGTATCGCTTATGCCGTAGAGTTTTGCCATATCTTTTTGACTGCGAAACCAAAAAGGATAACGCGTAGAGCGAGTAGCTTCATATACGCAAATCAAATATATATATTTCGCCCGCATTGAAAGATAATCAGGGTAGCCATATTGCCAATACTCAAACGGTATTATGATAGATAGCTCATTCTTAAGGGGTTTTAAAGTAATTACGCCTTTTTTATATTTAATAAGCCCGTATTTCCTAAGACGTATAAGCAAGCGATGTATTCTTTCATAAAAATAATGATGTTTATTGCGATATTTGCCTAAATTCTTCGGGGCAGTATAACCCATATCTTTAGCTAAAGAATCATAATTGACAGTAATGGTGTCTTTTTTCTCTTTTTGCTGCATCTTGAGTAATAATAAGTAAAGATCAAGCTGTTTTGTAGCTTGGCTTTTGAGAAGCCTTCGGCCTGATTTAGATGAAAGAAGAAAATCCTGAGAAATAGATACACCTTTGGTTAAAGGTAAAAAGGCATCTTTATCTTGAAAAGGAGTATTCTCAACATGTTTCCTGAAAATAATAGCATCAAGCATAGAGTCTGTAAGATAACTAGCCTCGTTATTATCCTCCATTGCTGCCCGTGACCAGTTAGCACTGCCTAAAAATAGATATTTATCGTCAATGGCAATACCCTTTATATGCAAAAGTTGTTTTGGGGTGTCAAAATACACGGCAATATTATTTTCTTTTAGCTTTTTATAGGCAAGACGGCTTGCTTTAAGCTTTGAGTTCTCCAGAAGTACTTTAACAGAAACCCCGCGGTTTTTAGCATCTATAAGATCATTAACCAGCTGATTAATAGGGCCTTCTCCCTTAGGCTCCAAAATAATAAAATACATAGCAATGGTAATCGATTTTTTAGCATGGGTTAGATGTTTATGAAGAGCTTCCTGATACTCCTTCCCAAAAAGCACTTCGGCAGAGGCATTTAGTGGTAGGAATATGATTACGAGAGAAATAGTGAGTGTTAAAAGTGTATTTTTGATAGTTTTCATTTTTAAAGGGAGTTGACCCCTTTTTAATTTTACACGGGACTATTTATATAGCTAATATATATCATAAAAATTAAATCAAATTAATAAAATTATTCCTTAGTTTTAGTGAATGAATTAACCGATAAAGGGTAAGTGTTGTTAGAAAAATATAGCTCAATTTCCTGATATCGGTCTTTTTGCGCGCAAGCTTTAGCGAAGTTTCTGTGAAATTCCGGGAATTTACCAGGTCCGTTTATAAGAATAAGCCTAGTGCGTCTCCTTGTATCTATATCATTATGAGAAAAAAGCATAGCTAATCCCTTTTTGTGCTCCTCAACCCAATTACAGTAATCTAATCCCTGAAAGATTGCGCTCTGCAATCGCTTATTGGTCATTTTTTCATACTTAAGTTCTATAACCGTGAGCCAGCGTCTTTTTCTTTCAAGTGCTAAAACATCTATCATTTCCGATTTGGTTGTACCTTCACCGGCTGGAACCTCGCAATCAAGAACGTGATACTTCTTTCCATTAAGTTCACCGCCTGATTTGAAGTATCGAACAATAGAAGCATGAAAATCGTCTACTTCGTTTCGGATAGTCGGGTTTTCGGTTAGATGCTTTTCACAATGCTCATCGTACCTTTTGAATCTTCTTTCCAGTGAACTAAAACGATTTACATTAATAAATTGAAGAAGCCTAAGATCTGAAACTACAGCATTGAAAAGACGCATCTTTCGCAAAAATACCTCATCAAAAGAATGTCCCAATATAAGCAAGGGGGTATTTCTATCGCCTTTGGATATTTTGTGCCAAAACTTAAAAACTAAAGGTAATAATTCGGTCTGAAGCGGGGTAGGTAAATCTCGAAGGTCTTTTCCGGAACCTCCATATCCGATAATCACGACTCTACGCTTCTGATTTTTTTCTTTGATAATACCCTGGCAGAACTTAAGATGGTTGTTAATTTTACTTGATTCTATCTTAAGGTCTAACGTACCCTTTAAATAATTAATGATATAATCAACAAACTCATATCTTTCTAAGACCCTTACATTAAATCTTTGTCTTTTCTTTTTCTCTGACATCAGCTAAATCCTGCCCATATGTCGAGCTATCGCGCCGGGTAAATCCTTTCGTTTTAATTCTTTTACGACTTTTTTCCAGTTACACCCGTTAATGGCTCGATCATCTATATATACGTGAGCCACAAACTTTTCCATTTCAATATGATGATAAGGAAAACCATACTTTTTAAGCCATTTTTCTGTTATTTTTTTACAGCAGCTATTCCGCGAGGTGTAAAAAACAATCGTATGACCTTGCTTGTATAACTTTTTAACCGATTGCAAAGCATTTTTAATCGGCTTTGCTTCCATTAGCCCGCTTGGGCTGCCATTTACCCTTGTAAAATTAACTTCAGACCAATCTGCTATTGTACCATCTATATCAATGGCAATTGTTAATTTTTTGCCTAGTGGTAAAAACTTCATTTTTTGTTCCTTACTTAATTACTTAAAATAGAAGCGTTCCCTATTCCATTATTTCGCTAACAGCATTTCGATAGTTGCAATAATCACAATCTTTATCCGCCGACGGAATTTGATCTTGCTGTAAGCAAGCATGGATTTCTTTTATTTTATCTTCAACCCAGTTGTCATCCCCTTCGTAAGCAATTAGGGTTAGATCAAATTCAAGTTTTCCATCAAACTTGTCTATGTCAGTTCTTCCGTTACAATAGACGAAATAGCCGGTATTTGATACTTTAAGCTCATTTCTGCGCAATAGCCATTGATATACTTCCATTTGACGTTTATAGCTATTTTGCCAATCCTTATTAAGTTCGGTTATCTCTTCATTCTTGCTGGTTGCCTTGTAATCGACAACAATGTATTCACCTGCAGGATTTTGCCAAAGGTCATCAATAGCACCGGTAATAATAAAATTAGTTGGTTTGTGTAAATATTGCACACCTTTAAAATTTTCTCGCCATTGGTTAAGTTGTTCATGTGCGATAGGAATAGCATCTACACCATATTTCTTCATTAAGGGATGTGCTTTTCCATCTTGTCTCAGTAGATCAAATTCTTTTTTGAGTAAAGCATCAACCGCGCTATTTAATGCAAAAGGAAATCCCGGAGGCCTGCCTATTCCCAATCGCCTATCCAGATAAAAACAGCGTGGGCAATTAATATAAAGATCTATCTTTGACCGGCTTACCTTAAAGGGTTCCGAACTGTTGGGATCATATAAATTTCGTGTACGTTTTGGGTTGTAGTATTGGGACATTTTTATATTTGTTTTTCAAGAAAAGGGAGTTGATAATATGAGATATAAACCTATTTTATAAAAGTAGGCGGTTCCTCAGAACGCTGGTACAACAGGGTACCACGTTAATTGAAGGAGGTAACCGCCATGAATTACGTAGGAGTCGATTTACACAAAGAACGTTCTTGGTTTTATATTATGAATGAACAAGGTAAAAAAATATCTAGTAAGAGTATATCAAACGAATTAGGAGTGTTAAAGGAATATTTTCAAAGCATCACTAAACCCTTCACCTTGGCTGTTGAAGCAACCTATAACTGGTATTTCTTCGTTGATTTAGCCGAAGAATATGCTGATAAAGTTTATCTTGCTAACTCTTACGAGCTTAAAGCTTTCGCTAAACGTAACAAAAAGACTGATAAAATAGATGCTAGGCTTATAGCTGATATCCTGCGTAAAGGTTATTTGCCATCAGTACACATTGCCGATAAAGAAACTCGTGAGCTCAAAGAGTCTTTACGTTATCGAATGAATCTCATCAAAGATAGGTCTAAGGCAATCTTTAGGCTAAAGGCTTTATTGGATAAATTAGGAATGCAAGCAACTGGTGATTTCACAACGAATAAAGCGCTTGATAATATCGACTTTACTTCTATACCTACCGGATACCATTCATTGGTTAATAAATATATTGAACAATTGAAATGGTACTGGGAGAAACTATGGGGCTATCGTAAAAATTTAGAAAAACGATTAATAACGGATCAGGATATACTTAATTTAATATCTATTCCCGGAATTGGCTTCTTTAGCGCAGCATTAATAAAAACTGAAATTGCAGACATATCTCGATTTAAAAATTTTAATAGATTATGTTCTTATGCCGGCCTTGCCCCCAGTGTACACCAAAGTGCTAATACTTGCAGACGTGGCCCGCTTAGTAAAAACAGATGTAAAAATCTCCAATGGATATTGCTTGAAAATTCTATACATTTCATACATGCTATGCCTAGTATTGCTAAAAAACATGAGCGAATAAAACAAAGGAAAAGTTATAATACGGCAAAGGTAGCGTGTGCAAGAGATATGCTTAAAGCCGTATATCATGTTTTAAAAGATAAAAGAAAGTTCTTTATAAAGAAGAATGATGTTATCCGGACACACGCGATTTCTGCGCTCTCTGGGGTCTGAAGTGCCATTAAGGCAGCTTCGTGGAGTTGATTAGCGGGGAATCGTTTCCGATATTATCATGCTGGTTGATAATAATTCAACGCAGCCAATAGGTGACTGAAGTTCGGTATATTCCGAAGCTTCTTAAGATAATAAGTTGTGTTCTGTTTTTTATATGTTTGATTTTTGGAGAATAATTAATTTTTAATGGGGGACCTTTATCCTTACTTGACTTTTATATCAATAGGTGACCCCTTTTAATCCCCATGAAGGAAAAAAGGGAGTTGACCCCTTTTAATCTTTGATGACAACAGTAATCTTACCAACTAATGAAATAAACTCTAATCGCAAAGGTATTTTTTCTTCCTTATCCAGCCATAAACTAAATCTTTTTGCTCCTCTTCCAATAAGAAAATAAGTATCCTTCTTAAGACCATTAACCTTTAGAACTCGTTCTTTTACCATCTTTATTTTTATTTTCTGCGTAGGAAGATTAAAGATCATCCATTTACCAGCCTCTAATGCTAAATCTTGCGGAAAAAAATAAAGTAACTCTAAAATATTATGTATAGGTGTATCTTGAGTTAAAATATTTTCTTCCTCTTTAGAACTACTTTGAGTTATTTTAATTTGTCCTTTTTCTTGATCGTAAACTTCCTTAATTATTTCCTTCTTACCAAAAAAAACAATATCCCTTTCTACTCTTATTGGAAGAAAAGTTTTGCTATTAATAAAAACTTTCTCCTCGCTATCTAAATCTAGGAGATTAAGGATATTCGTATCTGAATTTACTGACAAGACATCTACAGCTATCCCGTCTACATCTTTACGACCAAGATATTCCCATTCTATATATCCCGAAGAAATTCCATTAAAATAAACATCATAGACTAACTTCTCTTTATTCTGGAATCGATCTTCTATCCCTTCTGCAAAAGCAAACCCTCCAATAGCTAAGCTAACAATTGCCAAAGATACAATTATTATTAAAACAATAAATATTCTCATTTTGATTATTTTTAATATTAATTAGATATTAAATTCTTAATTTCTTCTATTTTCCCTTGAGCTGCTATTTCGCCTCTTCTAACAAATGCCGACATTTTTTCAAATTCCATCCAGCCTAAACCTTCCAAATTAGTATGAACAACTACATCAGAAATTTTTACTGCTTCCTCAATAAAACTTTGCTGCATTGTTTCAATACTCCCAAAAATAAAATCAAAGATATGAAAATTATTACGTTTACGGTATTCTCTACGAGATTGTTCAGAAGAAAGACTAATATTAGAAGCAATTATCTTATGGGTATCATAGTTTAGAAGTACTTTTGTTGGCAAAGGACTTAAGATTCCCCCATCTAAAAGAATGCTTTTTTTAAAATTTATTGGTTCAAAGATACCAGGAAAAGCACAACTGGCTGCCACAGCTTTATACAACAAACCTCTATCTAATACTATCGGTTTTCTTTTAAGAAAATCAAAAGCAACTATTTTTAGATTATGTTTTAGGTCATAAAAAGTTAACTCTTTGAATACACTCTTAAAAATACCTTCAAGTCTCTTGGCTCTCATGATGCCCTTAAAAGGAAAAGTAAATCCTAAAATAGAAAATTTACCAATTTTCTTTCCAAATCCATTAGCAATATTTTCGATTTTCTCTATGCTAAAACCTAATGCCCAAAGAGTAGCAATAACCGCCCCCATACTTGAACCAGAAACAATATCAATATCTATATTATTTTTTTCTAAAATCTTTAAAACACCAATATGAGAAAACCCATAAGCGGCACCGCTACCTAAGGCTATCCCCAAAGTAACTTCACCAATTTCCCTAGAAATCCTTCTTAAAGCTTTAGGATAACTTTCCTGATTAGCAGCAGGTAAAGTAGCATAAACAGAATGATTAATTAATCTTCTCTTTTTTTCAAAAGTTAATTTTTCTTTATCAAAACTTTCAGTAAAAATTACTTTGATCTTTTCCTGATTTAAGGGATTATGAATTTTTAATTTTCTTATCAAAGATGCTGCTCTTATTAATTCTTCTTTTTTAGGAAAAAGAATATAATGAACCTGATGAGCTGGTGTAATGAAATCATCAAAATGCCCTTCTAAAAATTGATGAGGAATTTCATAAAGGATAAAATGATAATTCTCAGAAAGAAAATTTAGCAAAGTAAGAAAATTGTCACTAGCATCAGCTCTTATATATAAATAATCAATATCACTAGTTATAATATGACTGGTCAAAACATCTTCATTAAAATCCTTTAAAGGTAGAATTTCGCTCTTTGAAGGTGGGAGTGAAACCTCAGGAATAAATCGCACTTGTTTCTCACCAAAAGGAATAATTTGAATACAGATAACATCTTTTTGAGTTTGCTCCTTTATTTTTACCCCTAAATCAAACATATAGCGAGTTTTTCCAGATAAAACACTACCCATAATACCAATCTTCTTAGATTGAAATATCTTTTTTGGTTTAGACCTGACCTTAACTCGTTGAGAAAGAATACGTGAAAAATCCAAAGCAAGATAAGGATTATTTTTTAAGAATTTCTTGAAATTATTGTCTTCTATCTGCAAAACAAGAGAAGTTTCAATTGATTTTACAGTTACCGAATGAGGATCATTAGTAAGAAGAGAAATTATTCCAAAACAAGTACCACGCTTAAGAATCTCTATTCGACAATCCTTTGCTCCAGCCTTAGCTGATGCAACAACTCTTCCTTTAATAAGAAAATAAAAATATCCCGGAAGATCTTTTTCTTTATAAATTACCTCTCCATTTTTATATTCTTTAACTTCAGAAATATTAATTAATTGCTTTATTTGCCTTGAGCTTAAACCATTAAAAGGCGGGCTATTACTAATTATTAAACTTATCTCTTTTCTATCCATAATAATTAAATTTCTATCTTTCTATTTTTACATATTTTACCATAAGTATATGCAAAAGGTTTTAATTTCCTCTCAAAGGTAGAGTAATCAATTTCAGTTAATCCAAAACGAGGGCCAAAGCCCTTATCCCACTCAAAATTATCCATTAATGACCACCACATATAACCTCTTATATCTACCCCATCTTTGATAGCTCGTGCTAAATTCTTAAGATGATTAATTAAAAAATCTTCATAAAATGAATCTTGACTTTCAGCAGTTCCATTCTCAGTAATTATTATCGGTAAATTATATCGTTTTAATCTCTTAAGAAGTTTATAAAATCCTTGAGAATAAACATTCCAACCAAGATAATTCTGTCTTTGCCCTTTAGGTTTATAGTCAGACTCTTGGCCTACTAACCCTTTAAATTTAGAGAATTCACGACAATAATAATTTAAACCAATAAAATCTAAAGCTTTTTTCTTTGTCAAATAGTTAAGAATTCGAAAATTAAAAAGATAACTACGTAAGCCAGCAGTTAAGGAATTTAAAATAAAGTTAGGCCCAGGACTAGGAGAAAAAATTCTTAAGCTTTTAGCCATTGATATTTGAGGTTGGATATTATTATCTCGATATATACTTTTTATTTCTTGATAACCGGTAATATGGGCATCTAAAATATTCTTTAAAACTTTATTGGCTTGGGATAAAGATTTTACCCCTGGAGGCCAAATTCCACAAATAAAGCTATTGTAAATATATACTAAAGGCTCATTAAAAATAATCCACAAATCTACTTTTCCTTTTAAAGCTTCAACTGTTTTTCGCAAAAACCTTAAAAAATAATCAATATTACTAGACTTAGCCCAGCCACCTTGCTTGGCAAACCAAATTGGATTAGTAAAATGATGCAGGGTAACTATTGGTTTTAAATTGTATCTTATTAAAGAATCAATCACTTCTTTATAGTGGTTGATCTCTTGTTGAGAAAAAGTAGCAGCATCAGGCTGAATCCTTGCCCATTCTAAAGATATTCTTAAGCTATTTAAATTAAGACTACTGGCTAGTTTGAAATCTTGATCAAATAATTCGTAATGCTTGCAAGCAGAAGCAGAATTTGTTAAACCCTTTTCTTTTTCCCAAAGACACCAATCAGAATTCGAGTTATCTCCTTCACATTGATAGCTTGAAAGAGCAGCACCCCATAAAAAATGAGAAGGAAATTGTATCTCCATTTAAATAAATAATCGAAATAACTATCTCGGTTCTTAACCCCTTCTGCAACAATTAATTATAACTAAATAGCACAGCTATCTTTAGTAGAAAGCATCTCTAAAGCTTTATTATTATCGTTGGCAGAAAAAATAATAATTGCATATTTACCGGGCTCATAGGTTGTTCCATACATATAATCTAAATTAAGACCATTGCCTTTTAATTTAGAAGTAAGAAGCTGTAACTGTCCTGTTTCATCTGGCAACTCTACAATTATAATCTCTCTTTCTTCTACTGAACCTCTTTTTAATAAAAGTTCTTTTATCTTAATATTATCAGAAGTCACGAATCTAAAGACTGCTTTATCATTAACAGCCCAAGCAGATATTGCTCGAATATTAACTCCAACATCTTTGAATATTCTAGATATCTCTTCTAGCTCACCTATTTTATTCTCTCCCGTGAAAAGAATCTCTGTGCCTTTTGTTGCCTTCATCTTTTGTCTCCTATTTTAATAAATCATATATTCCTTAATAAACTAGCAAATTCTACCATTTAGATTTTACCCTGTCAATGCCTGTTGATTTATCATTGATAAATTCCAACAGATAAATAAAAATATGACAACGATCATTGATCAATACAATATACCAAATCAATATAATAACATCGTAGGAGCCGGCCTTGCGTCGACTCGATATAATATAAAATTAGACGAATTTATTATTATGCCCAATCACATCCACGGAATAATTAACACCGTTGCAGGGGCCGGGCCTGCCCGGCCCTTTAATAAAAATACGAAAAATAATAATCTATCCGTAATAATCGGTTCATATAAATCAACAGTCACAAAACAAATCAATAGATTAAATAATAATTCATTCAAATGGCAACGATCGTTTCACGACGAAATTATCCGTACCAGTAATCGTTCTCTCTATAATGCCCGCAAATATATCATAAATAATCCCACAAATTGGGAAATGGACGAAAATAATATTAAAAATTATTTTGTAAAGGGCCAGGCAGGTCTGGCCCCTGCAGCGACGGTTTAATAAAATATAATTGGATAAAATAAATAAAATCATAACAAATAACGGGGTCAGGCACTGAAACTACTGCACTCTCCTCTTTTCCACCTCTTCTCAAGCAAAATTTGACCTGGTCTAGACTTGTGATAAAATAGATGCCATGAAAAGCTATAAATTAAAACCTCTTGATCAAAGTTCAATCGTTGACTACAAAGAGAATTTAAATCCTCAACAACTAAAAGTTGTTACTGAAGGCTCCGGGCCATCTCTAGTTTTAGCTGGAGCTGGAAGCGGAAAAACAAGAGTATTGGTTTACCGTCTAGCCTATCTTCTTGAAAAAGGAATTCCAGCTCAAAATATTCTCTTAGTAACCTTCACTAATAAAGCATCTACGGAAATGATTAATCGGGCTGAGGTTCTTCTTAAGTCTTCTCTTAAGACTCTTTGGGCCGGAACTTTTCATCATATTGGAAATGTTATGCTCAGAAAAGAAGCTGAATCGATAGGTTACTCCCCTAACTTCACTATTGCTGATACTGAAGATGCCAAAGGCTTAATTGAGGACTGTTTTGAAGATTTAGATATATACAAACGTGAAAAAATGTTCCCTAAAAAAGGCTTAATCTACAATATCTATTCCATAGCTGCTAATTCTGGTAAAGATATATCTACAATTATAAGCGAAAAATATTCCCATATTGAAGAATATACTCGGCAAATACAAGAAATTATTGCCTGCTACAAAGATAAAAAAAAGAAAGCTAATATTATGGATTTTACAGATTTACTGACCAACTGGTTAAAAGTATTACAAAATAAGGATATTTGTGAAAAATATGCTAAAAATTTCCAATATATACTTGTTGATGAATATCAAGATACCAATAAGCTCCAATTTGAAATTCTAAAATTGCTATCTTCACATCATAATAATATTCTCGCAGTCGGTGATGACGCCCAATCAATATATTCTTTTAGAGCCGCTGATATAAATAATATCTTAGATTTTCCAAAAATATTTAAAGACACAAAAATATTTAAACTTCAAATAAACTACCGCTCTCCTCCACCAATACTCTCTCTGGCTAATGAAATTATAAAGAATAATATTAATCAATTCCCTAAAAATCTCGAAGCCATAAAAACCGGTGGTGAGATTCCTTTTGTGGTAAAGACAAAAGATGTATACCAACAAGCCAAATTCATTGGTCAAAGAATATTAGAACTAAATAATCAAGGTATACCATTACGAGAAATTTCAATCCTCTTTCGTTCACGTTATCAGGCTTTAGAAATAGAGATGGAACTTCTAAAAAGAAATATTCCTTATGTCATCCGCGGCGGATTACGCTTCTTTGAACAAGCACACATAAAAGATGTCTTAGGCTATTTAAGAATAACTGTTAATCCCCAAGATGAGCTTTCTTTTAAACGAACTCTTTGCCTACAAAAAGGAATTGGCAGAAGATACGCACATAAAATATGGAATGATATGATCAATGAAAATAAAAGTATCCCAACTATTAGAGAAGGATTATCAAAAA
>Ga0222697_1000160_pt1 | contig 34288 bp, 53 predicted proteins | sample AntAcemetage1402_FD_179835 | JGI IMG/M metagenome (GOLD analysis project Ga0222697, IMG submission 179835) | Saline water microbial communities from Ace Lake, Antarctica - #1402 | ecosystem: Environmental > Aquatic > Non-marine Saline and Alkaline > Saline | place: Antarctica: Ace Lake... | reverse complement strand
GCTGCATGATCCATTCTAGGTTCTGCTGCTATCCAGTTATAAATCCAAGTCTTTTTCATTAGGTTTCCTCTTGTTTCGCTTAATTTACCTGCTGATTGCTTGGCTAGACTTTTGTGTGTGTTGACTTCAGTAGTTGCTATAGTAGTTGCTTTACCACCGTTGTTTGATAATATCTTCTTAATGCTCTTTTCTACTTGTCTAGGTGTCTTTTGTCCTTTAACACCTTGTGCTACTACACTATACATTCGTTGAGTAGTACCCTTAATATTGCCACCTATAATTGATTTAAACTGTATCTTTTCATTTCTTTCTCTTATCTGTTCGCTTATTATATGTGATAAATTAAGTTTAGTATTGATCCTAGTGTCTATTTGCTTATCCATAAAGTCATAGAATAGTCTAGTTGTTCCTATTGTGTCAGCTGATGTCTTTGTTATGTTCTTTCCATTTGTCAACCATAGAGAACCTATAATAATAGCCATGTTCTTTTTAAATTCCTTTAAATCATCGGTATTCTTTAATTCGCCTTCATCATCGTATTGCCAATCGTATTGTTCATACTCATGTTTAATTTCTTGATAACTATCGCTATAATCCTTTGTCATAGCCTTTAGTAAATTGGTTTCCTGTTTAGTTAAAACTTCTTCTAACACTTATATCACCTACTCTACTATTGGTTCTTCAATCGGTTCTTCTATTGGTTCTTCTGGTATGAACATTGTATTACCTGTGTTTTGTAATATCCTTGCTCTTTCGTCTTCATCTAATTCATCACCGTATATTTCATCTAACGCTTTTTCATTATCAGTAATATTGGCTTCTACCATCATTTTATTTTGTTCTATTAGTGTTTGTCTATCTGGTGTAATGTAATCCCCAATTTCTATTTTAACATCATATTCTTTTGGTGATTTCTTTCTAAATACATCATATGCCTGCATAACCGTTTCTAACATCGGTTGTAAGAAGTCCACAAGATGTGTAACCATAGATTGCCTAGTTCTCAACGATGTCATTTCACGTTGTATTAAAGCTTCTCCTGATGCGTTTGCTCCAGCAGTATCATTTATACCAATAGTTAAAGCGTTAAGCCCTACATTGGCTAATATGTTATTTAATAAAGCGTTTACACCCTTCGTATACTCATCTGTTCTTATTGCTGGTTGATTATGTGATATTTCGTTCTTACCGTTCTCACGATCATCAGTACCAGTTACTACATATTTCTTTCTAAAGTTATTGAATACTTTACCTGTTGCTAATATATCAGGTATATATGTTTCTGCTCTACCTGTTCTATATTCGTCCATTAGTTGTGACCATACTTCATCTATACTATCAAATTCAGCTACTATGCCATCAAAGTCAGATTTAAGTCCTTCAAACTCTCCACCTAATATAAAATCGCCTTTAAATGTATATGGTACTAAATCCATTGTTTCTTCCAACGTATTCAATGGTATGTCTACTAATTCTTTATCTTTAACCTTATATAATTTATACTCTACAAAGCCTTTACCATATATTTCATGTAATACATAGTTACTCTTTTCAAAGTCGTAATGCTCCTTGAATATAAACCCTTGTGTTCTACCTCTTGTTTTAATCACTTCATAGTTAAACGGTGCATACTTCTCAATTATTGGATATTCACTTACTTCTGGATCGCTACTTACTTTCCAAGCAAATGATTTACCCCAGCACTGTGTTAATACTGAATTGTATAAAAGTGTTAGCCAGTTATTATCTTCTAATATCTCATGTAATAAATCAGTTTCTTTAGTTTTTTCTTTTTCACCTTTCATTACTGATGCAGTGATTTCCGAATTCGTTAATAGTCTTGCTTTACCATGACATATCATAGCAGGTATTCCACTATGTACTACCCTTATATCGCTAGTTACATTAGCATAATAGTAGCTATCTTTAGTATCAATGGTTGTATACGCATTAGTCTTTGATTGATAGAAGTCTGCTAATAGATCCTCATCACCTAAAAACCATAGGTATTTCTCTTGTAATTTGTATTGATCGCGTTCTACTGTTTTCTTTGGCATTTTATCACCTCTTACTTTCGTATAATTTTGTATGTACGGATACATGAAGCCAGTTAGCGCTTCGCCTATTTTGTCTTTTAACCCCAAGTTAATCACTTCCCTATCTTTTCTTTAAATGGTAAGAACGCATACTGACTAGCGTTGATTGTATGGTCATTAGCATCTTCAGGTTCGTCTTTGTTAGGCAACCAACTGTATAAATTGTGTTCCCTTATGTGTTGTTCACACTTATCTACTACTAGGTACTTTTTAGTAGCTATCCACCCATTTTGCAGGTTTATTCTATCTATTATCTTTGTTTTCTTATAAGCATTAACAAAGTTGAAATTCAACGCATGTACTCGCTTATATTTTTGACACTCTGTTATGGTAGCTTGATCCGCACTATCTACAAACACTGTTGGACATATGCCCCACTTCTGTTGGTTTCTTAATACAAAATCACTTACCTTAATTGCTATATCAGATGGTGTCAATGTGAAACTATCTCTATTGTTATATACTTCTTCTTCTAACACTACGTATTCATTACCTCTAGTTAATCCGCCCCATATAAATGCAAATGTATCATCTGACTTACTTGAATATGATGTATCTATACCACATGTATATCGTACGTATGTTCGTTTGGTAAGCCTTTTTAAATCCTGTTCATCAGGATTAGTATACATAGCCCATTTCTCACTTACTATGTTTGCTTGTGGTAACCTAAATATTAAGCCAACACCCTTAGTTCTTATTCCTTGTATCTTTGTCTTATATTCCCTTGTTTCAGGTAATAAGCTATGCAATAGTCTTTCTCTCTTTGCTTCATCCATAGTTGGATTATCATCAAAGTTAAAGAACCAATAATGCCAATGTTTCTGTTCTGGTGCTTTTAATAGCTCTTCCCATATGTGATTTGGTACACTATCTCTATATTTTTCTATAGGTCTAGATCTATTTATAATTTCCTTGTATATTTCTTTATCTGGATTATCTGGATTTAGTGTTACACAACAGTATTCAAATCTCGGTAGGAATAACTCCCTTATGAAACCCATATCTGCTATATTTACTTCATCTATAAACACTGCTCCGAATTGTCCACCTAATACCTTCTTAAACCTTGCTGCATCACTATATCCTACTAAATAGACTGTATCATCGCCTATTTTAATATGTGGTAGCTTCTGTTTACTATTACCTTGTAAGAACACTTCTATATCAGGGAAATTGTCCATAAGTCCACAATCGCCTGTTGATAGTATATTACTCATTACTGTACCTAAACTTTCAGCAGCTATTAAATGCTTATTACGTTTAGTCTTTTTAATCATGTATAAGAACTTACTAGATATAGCAGTTGTAGTCTTACCTGCCTGTGTAGTTCCCTCTAGTACATCTACTTCACTATCAGTTAATAAGAAATCAAGATACTTCTGTGTTATCTTCATTCTTTAACTCCTCAATAGAGTTTATCAATTCTTCTACTGGTGTAGTATCGTATACAACGGTATTTTTAACCTCGTCAATAGGCTTTTCTCCTATCATAGCAGCTAATATTTCATATGCTTTAGTATCGCCTTTTAACGCCTTGTCTATTAGCCTTATATTGACTAGTGTCTTTTTATCAACACCTTCTACTTCACTTTTGTCTTTTAATACTGCTTTTAGTATTTGTCTAAATTCCTTTTCAGCTGTTTCTTGTTTACCTCTAGCAATTCCACCAGCACGTTGTATTTTTAACGCTTCTTCTGGTGTGCGTTGATTTAACGGTATTAAATTTTCCTTCCCCATATGTATCACCTACTTATTGATTATTTCTTAACTGGTTTGCATGGTCCTTTACCTCTACCTGTTCTTGGTCCTTTACCTTCTGGTCCTTTACCATCTCTTTGTGCCATTATTTCACTTCTTCCATTTCAAAATTGTTTAATTGATATGCTGCACTTGTCTTAACCAAGTAATCGCCTTCTTTTAACTCTGCTTTAGTATGGCTAGTTTGATCTACCCTATTACCTCTTTCAGTATCAAAGTGTTTTTCGCTATCTTCTACTATATACAATATACCTTCTTCTAATACTAACTCTTGGTGTATTAGTGGCATATCAGTTAATACTTGTTCTTTAGTTTTGCTTGTTATTTTAATTGCTTCAAACTTCTTATTAGCTTCTTTAACTTGTTCCTTTAATTTCTTTACTTGTGCTATTGCCATCTTTGGTATTACTTTCATATTATCTTCTCCTCTATATTATTTTGCCAAATCCTGCTTTTCTTATCTGTTCTGCTCTCTCTGGTGTAGTATCTAATACTTCGCCTTTTTTAACTGCTCTACCTAGTGCTATATCGTCATAGCCGTTAGTTATCTTAATCTTACAATCTAAATTAGGTTCTTCTGTATACACATAGTTATCATTCTTACCACCTAGATCACCTATTAAGTCTATCCAGTCTTGTATATTGTCCTTCTTATGGTATTTAAAGCCTCTTAGATCCTCTTTAAGCATTCTATCTATAACTTCGTCCATGTTACTCATATCTAGCTCTAATAGATAGCCATTAACGCCATCTTGTATTTGTTCTACTGCACTCTCGTACTTGGTTACTAACATTGGTACTCCACAACTAATAAACTCTATTGTTGTTCTAGGATAGCTTTCATGTGATGAAAACTGTACTCCAAAGTCTGCTCCTTGCATATAATCAGTTACATTTAATCTTGGCTCTCTTTTAATAAAGCCATCTATATCACTTGGCATACTACCATCAGTAAATACTTCCCAAGTGAACGGTATCTTCCTTGCATTTAACCTTTGTGCAAATAATACCATTCTATCTAGTATGTTTCCTTTATCGCTACCTAGTCTAGTAGCACTCACTAAATAAAATCTTTTCATTGGTTTAGGTTCATCAAATAGGTTGTATAATACACCACATTTTACATTCGGTGCTACGTCCTCTACAGCCTTTGCAGATGTTATGCTATCAGCTGTGACTGAAGTGGTCATTGGTGACTTCGGATAATGGTGCATATAGCCGTTCATGTTATTACATATTTGTTGATGTACTCTCTTGGCTTTTAAGTTCTTTTCTATAATGTGTGGATTTAATCCAAAGTGAAAGAATAAATCACATTCTAAATCTTGTCCTGTATTCTTAACACACTTAACTACTTTCTTGTATCTTGATAACTGGTATGGATCACATGTATCATATAGCATTATTATATCGTATGTATCTTTTAAGTATTCACATGCTGCATACATTGATGTTTCTATACCACCCATTTTAGTTATCCTTGATCTATGAAATATCACTTGTGTTTTAACTGGTCGCTTTACTTTAATTTCGTGCTTCAAATATTGTGTAGATAAACTATCTTCTCTACCAGCGTAATAAATATACAATGGTTCTACTATGTTTACCTTTTTGCCTTTTCGTACATTCTTATTAAACTCTATTTCTTCTCCAACTTGTAGGGTTTCATCAAATCTATGACTACCTACTGTTTTTCTATTATATACACAATTCCAACTACAAGTGTTTTCTCTTATAGGTCGGTCTTTTATTTCCATAACTCTGCCGTCTTGATATTCCCAGCTCATAAATCCGTAGCCAAATTCTCCCTCGTCTATTTTAGCTAACCATTTCTCTATATAGTTTTCTTTTATCATATCGTCGCTATCAATGAACGCTATATATTTACCTGTTGTGTTGTCTATTCCTGTATTTCTAGCTTTAGATACTCCACCGTTGTTTTGGTGTATGGCCTTTATTGGTAATTTATCTAGTCTAGTTTCGTTACAGCCGTCATCTACTAACATAACTTCTACTCTTTTATTTAATTGTGGTAATAATCTATCCATTAGTCGCATTGTTAACTCATAAGTCTTGTAGAATGGAATTATAATTGATAAGTCTATATCATAGTATCCCCTTTTAGATAGGTCTACTCCAATGCCTTCTTTTTTAAACAACTCTAATACTTCATTAGTCCATTTACCTTTTACTACTCCCCATGGTTTCATGTCTTTGTAGTACCCCATGTCTATTACATGATCGCCTTGATTTAAGTAGTGTTTATATGGACTGTCTAATCTTTGTGTTTCCCATTCCCATATAGTCATAGGATTTTTAGTTAATTCTATTAGTTTCTTCCTATTCCATACTGCTGGTTGTGTGTTACATAAATATATAACACGGTTTTTTCTTAATCTAAACTGTCCTATCTTTTCTTCTTGAAACCAACCATTACGATTAGCAGATACATTTTGAAAATTAAATACTGCTGTATCTTCATCAAAATTATTGGTACAAAATTCTATAATGTCTTGCTTTACTGGTTGTCTTATAAAATAATCTTCTAACAATAATATTACATATTCGCTATCTAGTCTTTCTAATGCTTTATGTAACCTAGTCGTCCATTCACCTTTAATTGTAAAAGTGTTTTTGTTGTATTTTTTAGTTTCGGTACATATATAGGTATCATATGGACAATTAGTCCAATATTTGTTTTTTAGTATAAAGAACGGATCTAATAAATCTATATAGCCATCACAACTCATTACTAAAATATCAGTTTTCATATCATTCCCTCTTTTTTCACGAAATCAAATTCACCTTTTAGTGACCTATCGTTAACACTGCCAATTCTTGGATAATTATAATGATATGCTATTATCTCTGTATATAAATTACTATTGCTATTTTTAAATAATTCTTGTGTGAAACTTACATCTCCGCGTCCTTCTGGTCCGTACACAGCATCACCAAGTATTGTTCTTTTATATATCTTTAAATTTCCACTCCATAAAATTCCTTTATTACGAGCTTTAAATATGTGTCCATTTGTTGCTAATAAATCAAACCAATACATATCATAAGTTCCATCTACCAATTTACACACTTCTTTTATTTTTGGTAAATAATAATCATCAGTATCTATCATAGTTATATAATCACCTGTTACTTGGCTTAATAATTTATTACAAGTATAACTATTACCTTTATTTATATCATTAGTTATTATTTTGAGTTGTGGAATTTGATTTTCATATTTTCTTAACAACTCCAATGAATTATCTGTTGAACCGTCATCACATACTATGATTTCATATGCGTATTCTAATGGTATGCTTTCTATCATCTTTTCTATCCATTTTTCACTGTTATACATAGCGGATACGAAACTAATATTCATGTTATCCTCTTTCTGCTGATTTCACCACACTAGGATTATATTTAATCACTTTATTTATATCAACTTCTATATAGTCTATTTTGTCCTTGATTTTGTCAAACAATAGTTCGCCTTTTAATGTTTTTATAAATACCGCAGACACGCCTTTATTATCGGCAAAGTCAGGGTATTCATTTCCTATGCCCCAAAAATCTCCTAGCATTATATCACTATTACTCTTAAAGTTTTTAAACTGGCAATTATAACAACTAGCACATAGGTTTTTATCTCCTAAAAAATCTTGCATAAATTCATTATTTTGAAAAGGTTGTAATACTATCTCTCCATTACTTAACTCATATCTAACTTTGAAATTAGTCCATCCTTCTTCTTTATCTCTAAAGTCCATATCTATTATTCCGTTATCGGCACAATACTTATTAAAGGCTTCTTTTGTTGGTGTGCCATGACATATAAAGTCTATTTGATATAAGTTTTCTTTTGGCTTTGTCATTTGACAAGGTGTTCCACTAAATAAAGTTAGTTCATTGGTTATTAATTTATAATTTACTGTTGATCTAACATATTTACTTTTCCGTAACTTCGTTAAATCTTCTTTATTATCTATTTTAATGTGTTTAACATCTAACTCATCCCAAGCAGCACCAATTACTGATCCGCCTTGTTCTATTATATGTTCAGCTAATGCTGTAAATATACCACCACTAGAACTCTTTAACCTAATGCTGTCATCTTTATTCTTTACTGCATATACTTTCAATTAAATCACCTAATCTATAACATTCTTTTTTATAATCTGGCATTATTTCTTCAAGGTGTTTTTTAATGCTATCTTTATTTTCATATATCCATTTAAAACTATTAGTTAAATCATCTGCTGTTTTCATATCTTCTGATGGCAACACATAACCTTTGTATGTTCCAAATAAGTCCTGTGCTATGCCCTTACTCTTAATGGAGTATCCAACTACTAATGTTGGTATACATTGACTATAACTGCTTACACTAGCGTGTGTTCTTGCTGTTACTAACATTTTACATTTACCTATATAACCTTTAAGTTCCATAGCGTTACCATTTACTATTCTCATCCTACCATTATTAATATATAAATCATTTAACATTGGCATATCATTATTTATCTCTTGTGTAACGTGTGGTACTAACATCACATTATATTGTGTATTGTTCATTATATATTCTATTAGATTTTCATAGTTTGCTCGCGACATATCATCGCTAACAAAATTACTAGCATTTATACCTATCCACTCTTTGCCCATATCGTCAAACTCAACTTCTTCAGTTTTTAATACAAAAGCACTATCAGGTATAAGTTCACAATCTATTCCGTTGTCTTTTAGTGCATTATAAGTTATACTCTCACGAGCTGTTATAAGTGAATATCGTTGTAAATCATCTACAATATCAGGTATAACTTCAGGTGTGATGCTACAACCTATCAAAGCAGTTTGCAACCCATAATCATAAAACGACATATTTTCTTTTGCAAGTAAATCAATCGCACCTGGATAACAATAGTTATCTCCACCTATAGAAATTGCTATACCGCCTCTTCGTCCTATTATATTGTTCTTATATATTGTTAGCCCTTTAATTTCATCTAGTCCCCATTTATAATCTTCCCAATGATTATTAGAATATAAATCTATATCATCAAACTTACATATATCTATAAGCGTTCTTACGATTGCTTCACAGCCGTGGTTCGCACTACCGCTATGAAAATACATTATAGTTTTCATAGTTTATCAATTATTTCTTTAAGTTCTTTTTTAGTTATCTTCACACAGTTGCTACTTGTAAACGGTTCTGTGTATTCAACTTTACTTGTTATTTGAGAATTAACTCTATATCCAAGTGGAGTTCTTTCGCTATGATTAAGTTCGTTAACTGTTAATAAGGCTTCTCCTGTCTTTTCAATGCCACGCATACCAGTTATAACTTGGTTATCACTTATAGCGTCTGCTAGTTCTCCTATGGTGCAACCTTTATTTTCGTATATAAATAAGTCTTGATGTTCTCCTTTTTCTAAAGCATACAATACTAACTCAACTGCTTCATCTATACTCATAAAGAACCTTGTCATACTTCTATCAGTAATAGTTATTGGTTTTCCTTCTTCTTTAAGTGTCAACCAATGTGGTACAACACTACCTTCGCTACCTATAACATTACCATATCTAGTGATAATGATATCTGTATGTCCTTTGAACATACTTAAGCCCATTCGTTCCATTAAAAATTTGGTAGATCCATAAGTTGTTTCTGCGTTGGCTGCTTTGTCAGTAGACAACATAACTAATTTGTTTACCTTGTTTTTATCACAAGCAAACATAACATTACGACTTCCTATTACATTTATATCTATTGCCGTTAATGGTTGTGCTTCACATATATCTACATATTTGTTAGCTGCTGCATGTATACAATAATCTACACCTTCTAGTGATCTATTGATTTCCCTAAAGTGTGTAATATCTCCAATAATAAATTTGATTTTCTTATTGTCATTAAATAATCTACGCATGGCTACTTGTTTACTTTCATCTCTACTAAATATTCTAACTTCTTTTACATCTAGTTCTAATAATCTTTTAGTCATAGCTTTGCCTAACGATCCTGATCCACCTGTAATTAAGATAACTTTATTCTTCATTGTATCCTCCGTTATTCGTATTCAATTTCCACTATTATTTGATCGTGGTTTCCGTAAGTCTTTATTACTTGTCCGTTATATACTTGTTTGTCATCTTTATAGGCATAACCGTTTAAAGCGTCACACACTATCTTACCTATGTTGTCCCAGTCTGGCTTAATAGTACATGGCATTCCCATCATTGCTTGTTTCTTTTTCTCTGAAAAACTTTCCGCTGGTTTCTTATTTACTGTTATCTTCAGTACAATGGCACCTTCATAGCTTGGTTCTTCTGTAAATTGCGATAAGTAGTATGCTCTTACCTTATCTTCAAAATCTCTTGTCTTAGTTTGTGTATATGCGTGTTTAGTATGTGAATTAAATCCTGGTCTTTGTTTTCCCATTGCCTTTATCGGACATATGAAAACTTTCTTTTCCACTTTTAACTCCTCCTACTTATATTCCTATTAATATTATACCATATTTTTAGGTACTTTGTAAAGATAAAAGCGAACATTTGTTCACCTTTTTAATCTTTTTACTTTTTGTATATACTCGTTTATATAATCTCCGTTATCTTTGTCAAATTGTTCGTACCAGTTTAACATTCTATGCATATCATCTCTCAATAGTACGCAGTTTTCTAGGTTTGTTTTACCTCCGTCGCGCCTTGGCGTGATATGATGACAAGTTAGTTTTAACTTCTTTGTTGGTTTATAACCAAATATATCTATCTTTCCGTACTTACAATATAAACAATCCTTGACATATCTATTTGATTTCATATAAACCTCCTAAAAGTGTGATTTTTTCCAATTTGCAACTCCTATTTTGTGTGGTTATTTCAATACATCAAAATAACTTTGATTTTTTAAAACTTATTCCAATACATCAAAATAACTATTCTTTTGACAATTTCACTGTAATTTTATAATCTTTCAGTATGGTTGTCGTTTCCTTTTGTTATGATAATTGAATTATTATGCTTACGAAAGGAAAAATATAAGCGGGAAAGTCTTTTGTTGCAATTTATGTGCTATATATTCGCAAGTTAAGTTAGTTCCATTTTGTAACGTACTGGTATGCAATAGAGTTATCTATTGACGACGGTTATTTCAATACTTTTTGTTTACTGGTGCTTGTTATTACATTATAAATATTAACTAATCCTTTTTCCTTTTCCCAAATATATACTTGGTGTTTCTTAACTGCTCCTACAAATCTTTCGTGGTATTCATAGTAATCAGTAAGTTTAAGAGTTCCGTTTCTTCTAAATAAAAGTCCTGGCTTCTCCATAACCATTTCACTATGCAAGTGTCCTACGTGTACTTCTGTCCTTTTAGTTTGGCTTAATAAGTGTCTAAACTCTGCATCAATACTTTCTATAAGTCTTTTTACATTAGTTTCCCCATGAGCCCACACTATTAAGTTATCTCCCCATACCATTTCTTGTAATTCTCTTGTATGTTTTCCAAACTTAATTTTCTTTCTATCTTCATATCTTGCTTGTAGTACACTATATAAATAATAACTTGTAGTTCTGTCGTGATTACCTGGAACATTTCTTATTTCTACTTCGTTAAAATACTTTTCTAATTCTTCAATAGCTGACTTCCATAACTCAACTCCAGTTTCAAACATCTTCTTCCATCTAACATCATTGTGCATAGGAGTTCCTTTAGTAGTTGTATTATCAGGAGTATCCGAATTGAAGAAGTCCCCACCAATACACATAATTAACTTATCGCATTTTTCATGTTCTTGTTTCTCTATCATTTGCTTAATCATATCTCTAAACATATCACTTGCTATTTTACTATCGTAATTAAACTCTGTATCTCCGTGCCAACTTAAACTACCTAAATGTAATTCAACTGGTGGACACTCCATAAGTTTATCTTTATTAAGTCCTTTTACACCTTTGCTTTCAAAATTGAAGTTATAGTTTTTAGGAGCTGACTTAATTAAATCTTTAACATTTTGTAAGAATTCTTTTTCATTCCATTTAGGTTCTAGTAATGGTTTAACACGATATTTAGTAGCATATAACCATACTCCATCTTCTCGTTGTTGCCATTTGCTTCTTTGAAAAAATACTAATTCGTTGAAATGGGGATCTATCTTAAGTTTTTTAAATAACTCTTCTTGACTACCTACAACCATTGTGCCCTCTACAACGCCATTAGAATACTCTGTTTTAGTTTCTTTATCGTTCTTTGTAGATAACTTAACATCTGGTACAGGTGGTCTTTCAGATGCCTTTATAAATCGGTAGTATCTCTTCTTGATAGCGTTTCCAGTTAATTGATCACCAGTTTCTTTATTCCATTCTTCAGCACCCTTTGCCCAAGTGGTTTGTTTTTCCCTTACTTGTTTACCTATTTCTTTTAATCGTTCTACATCGTAATCTCTCAATCCCATTCCTCCGTTTCTTTATAATCTTCATATACATTTTTAAACTCTGCCTTTAATTGATTTTGTGTGTCTAACTCTTGTTCTACACGGTCATTTTCTTTTCTTGTCTTTCGGTATTCTATTTCTTCGGTGATCCATTCTATGTATTCTTGTGTGGGTTTTCTGTTTTTCATTAAAAAAGGCGAACTCTCCTTATGAGAATACCGCTTCTAATAATATATCTGTCTTCTTTCATAAATATCCACACCTTTATACGCTTATTCGTTCCTAGCAAAGTCCAGGTACTCAGAATATCCGTGTGCTATGTCCGACCATAACCCGTCTTTTTGCCCCGTCCTCTGCTAGCAAGGAATAACCTTACTTTAATACCCTACATATATTATACATTATTTTTATATTATCTGTCAAGTTACTTTACCACTTTTATTTCATAACCTAGTTTTTCTGATATTTCAGCAATCGTTAATTCTTTGATTTCTTCTTCTATTGCTGGTTTGTAATCTTTTATAAATAATATTTCATTTTCATTTCTAACTTCTGTAACTTCCCAATTTTCTCTTCTTCTTCCAAAACACCAACCAAACTCTAATTTTATTTCTCCACATACCCAAGCATTTCCAGATACCCAAGCATTTCCAGATACACTAGCATTTCCAGATACCCTAGCATTTCCATATACACTAGCATTTCCAGATACCCTAACATCTCCACATACCCAAGCATTTCCATATACCCAAGCATTTCCAGATACCCAAGCATTTCCAGATACACTAGCATTTCCAGATACCCTAGCATTTCCAGATACCCTAGCATTTTCATATACCCAAGCATTTCCAGATACACTTAAATTACTTTCTTTTTCAATTAAGCCGCCTAATTCTCCTTTTTCAATACAACTAAAGTCTTTTAGTGCTTTAATTCTATACATACTACCTTCTTTAATCATTTCATATTTATCGTTTCTCATTTTTATCTCCTTCCTTAATTATTTTTATTAAATAATTTTCATACCATTTTGCTTTATTTAAATCTTCTATTCCATTCTTATTTTTATACCTTTGATTATACTTATAAATATTTCCTTTTAAATAACCTTCAAACTCTTCATCAGTTAAGCCAAGTCGTATCCATTCTATTGTTTCTATCTTTCCTTGTTTATAATGTTCTGGATTTATATTATCTTTTAAAACCTTGTCCATACTAACATCTCCTTATCCCAGTCGTCATATTTACTCTTAAAATATTTCTCTATTTCATCTGTATATTTATTACATTCTTTATGGTGGTTGAAACACAGCATAACTAAGTTTTCTTCTATTCCCATACCACTACGACTTCTCGGTACAAAATGGTGGCATTCTAGTATTGGATTTTTAGTAAAGTCTTTATGGATACCAATAGTTTGACATAAGGCACAACCTTGATCCCTGTCGTATACTGTGTTGTATGTGTCGTTAGTTATCTTTAATGCTAGTGAGCGTTCTTTACGTGCTTTAGATTGTTTAGGCATTACATATCACAATCAATTTCAAGCTTCTCATTGTCTATTAACATTTCAATTAAATCAACTATCAATAACTGTGCGTTATAACCACTATTAGAATAATTGATTTTATCTAATAATTCTTGTAATTGTATTTGTAATCTAGTTGATACATATGAACTTTTAAGTATTCCTATTGTAGTATCTACCTTATTCATCCCAACTTCCTTTCATTTCCATTAGCATATTCGGAGTAAGCGTTTCAATCTCTAACGCTTGTGCTTCTTGTACCACTCCATCTATAAATATCGACATTTCCTTTGTATCAAACTCGCTTGATCCACGCAACAACATATAGTGGTTAAACACTTCTTCACCTATTTGTCCGTTGCCTACAAACTTACAATACATATCTTCTTGTTTTAATAAGTTTATATGTGATTTAACTGATACCAATATAGGATTATCTTCACTATCGGTTTTAGGCTGTCCATAATCACGGAGCATTTGTTTATATACTTCATCTTTTGACAATGATAAAGCGTTGCCTATTTTAGTTATCAGACACCAAGCGTAAGAATTGGCATTTAACGAACGTTTGTTCTTATACTCTTTAATTGTGTAATCGTATTGTTTGGTCATGTCTAGACTTAATAGTTGTTGTACTATCTCTTGTATAGTCATTTAATCACTCCTTTCAGAATGGGAGATCGGATGCCAAAATCTCATTAGCTTCTTCATTAACTGTTTCTAATTCAGTCTTTCTTGCTTTACCTACTTCTTCTGGTGTAATTACGCTTGTTTGTTCTTTATCTTTACAAATCCTAAAGGTGGGTTGTGTATCATTTTCTTTGTATTTATTGCTAAACATTACTATCTTTTCTCCGTTAACATTTCCTTTATAATATACAAGACCTGCCTTGCTTGTGTTTTCCCACAATGTACCTATGCTGTCGTCTTTCTTTTCCATTATAATTTCACAATCCTTCCTGGCTTTGATGCCGGCAAATGTATAGCGAACATATCTGTTATTTTAGTTCCAGTTAAATATTCTATGCCTTCACAATACATTTGTAATTGTTCTTTAGTTTTCTTTTTGTTTAATATTGTACTAGTCTTAACATCAAATACAGCCTTACTATTAAACAAATCTTGGTTATCATTGAATAACCTTATGAACTCATACAACTCTGCTGTAAAGCCTTTATTTTTAGTTAGTAGCCATTGTTCTATTTCATCGTGTACCATTGTCCCTTTATTACAAGCATATATAAAAAATGGTTCGTCTTTAATATGATCAAAACTTCCGTCATCTAGTATTTGAGTGACACTTGGTAAGAATTTACCATTTAATTTATATGTATGCCACTCATCATTGTATTCAACTGGACTTTCAAAGTCGTCTATACCAGTTATAATATCAACTCTACCTGCAAATGTATCTGTGTTAACTATTTTTTCTGTTAATAACTTCATCAGCTTGCACTCCTGTCATATCTTCTATTTTAACAATTTTATAATACGTTAACATAGCAGGAACATCATCTACTAATTCTTTTATCTTTTTAATTTGTACAGTTGTAATTTTTGGTGTTTTAGTTGGTACATTTTGTTGTTTAACTGCATTAGCCACTTCTTCATAACTAGCCACACTGGTATCAATTCCAATACCAAAGTTTCCTAAAGCACGTCCAATAGCACTTGTTTCACAATTTTCAATGTATGATGTTTTATTTATAAATCCATCTCCATCTTTTTCTCTTGCGTAACCAGTTGCTTTAATTTGTCCGTCAATAATAATACTAGCTTTAAATACACAAGCACCATCTACGTTGCTAACTAATTCAGTTAATATAGATCCATCGTTATTTTCTCTAAAATACTTTATTCTTTCATTTACCATTACATAATCTTTATCCTTGATTTTTACAGTTTTTAATTTATCCATTGTATTTCCTCCTTCCATTTTATTATTCATCATGACCACCTACTATTATCCTCCAATAAAAGTCTTTTTGCTTTGTACCTAAATTTAAATTATACAACCAATCTTTCATAGCTCTTTTTTCTTTGCTAGTTTTATAAGTCTTATATTCTTCGTATAACACATCTATAACTTTATCTATTGACCTTTGTTGTTTGTAATAACTCATTTTTTTTCTCCTTTTTATCATATTATTTAAAACCCTCTAATAGTTTATTTAGTTTTGCCTTGTCTTCTTTAGTTGCTTCTTCTTTTGTAATTTTATTATCAAACCAAATAGGCGTGTTAATATCATTCGTTTTGCTTTTATCTTTGTTTTTCCAATTTCTCATAACCAAGTTATGATTTTTATATTTTTTACCGTGAGTTTCAATATACTCATCTAGATTTTTAATCATAGTTGGATAGTCGGGAAAATCATCTTTTAACTTATCAAATTGTTTATCAGTTAATAACACATTTTTATATTCGCCATATGTCTTATTACTATTCTTTATATTCTTTATATTCTTAGTAGTGGTTATTTGTTGGTTATTTGTTGGGGATTTGTTGGTTATTTTATTTTCTACACCTTGATATTTTCCCCAATTTACTATGGTTATAACTGAATATTTGTTGGTTGAAGTGATGGTTATGTTTTTGGTATTTACAAGTTTCTGTAATGTTGTCCTTATTTGTTGTTCTGATAATCCAGTTGCCTTTGCCAGTTTTTTTCTACCAGTTATAAACGAACCTTTTTTAATTAAAATACCATGCCATTTTTTGTCTTCATAATTAGCATTAAAAAGACAGTGTATAAATAACGATATTACATTAGGGTGGTCATGCCACTCCCAGTCCAATATTGACTTATGCAGTTTTATCCAACCGTTCACACAATATCACTTCCTTTAATATAAAAAGATAACAAACATATATATAACGACTAACTTAAATTATCGGGTAGACAAAGTGTTAGTCGCTATGTATATATCTGCTATCATGTGTCTACCCTACTCTTCTATCTAAATTTATTTTACTACTAATTAGATCCATTGTCAACACTATTTTTAATATTCTTTTATGTATTGTTTAACATATGGTTGATATTCTAAATCTCTTAATAATTGAATATGTTTTGCGTTGTCTAATTCTTTAGCTACTGACTTATTATGTGTATGTTCTACATCTACTATTCTTTCAGTTAATTCATCATACTCATAATCAAAAACGAAAAATCTAACATCATACATATCTTTATATAGTTTCATTTTTCCTCCTTTTCTAATTCATTTATTATTTTTTTTCCAACTTCCATACCATCTCTAAATACTAATTCATATAATTTAGTGGCTTCCTTAACTATTTTAATAATTTGTTCTTCTACTTTTTTATTATCTATAGTTGCAATTGTTTTTTTAACAACTTCTTCTTTAGTCATTATTTACCTCCTCAACTTTTTCTACTAAATCAGCTTTTATTAGGTCTTTTACATATTTTTTAATTATTTTGTTATTTGTTTTAATTGTTTCATAATAAAGATGTTCTTTAACATCAGGTTCTAATACTATCATATCAACAGAATTTTCGTTTATAACTTTGCATTCCCACAATTTTAAAATCCTGCTATCATTTACATCTCTTCCACTCCACATATTATAATTAGGTTCTTCATTACATATTGTTATAATTAGTTTTTTTTCTAAATCAACTACTTTAACTAATTTTGTTGGATATACTGCAACGTGACTTATTTCAAACCCAAACTTTTCCAACTCTTTCAAATCTACACTATCTTTAATTTTTAACATTATATTAAACACTTAACCCTTCCTACTTTTCTCCAACCATCTTCTTCTACACATTGTTGTATGAAAGTATTATCTATTATCATAGCATCTTCAATCTTTTTAGTTCTTTCAATTACACTCTCGTGCCATACATTTTTAATAAACCATTTATCGTTTATAATAATCTTGCTGTATTTATAACCTACTGCTTTCGTTCATTCCACCCTAATTCTTCTATTTGTTTTTGTATTGCTTCATTTAGCACTTTATATATTTCTAAATGTTCACATCTACCATTCCTAATAGCATAAGTTATAATACAATAATCGTTATTTTCAAATTCTTCAAAAATAATATGTTCTCCTAAATATTTACCTTGTTTAACCTTTTTATAAAACTTGCGTTGTATAGGTGTTTGATTAGTTGTTAATCTATATCCCAACTCTTCAAACATTTCTTTTGCTTTCATTTACTTACCTCCTTTTTTCCAGTTCAACATATAATATAATACGTTTAGTGATACGAATGCAATTAAGCCTAATATTAAAATCATTTATTTATCTCCTTTAATTTATTATATTGTTTCGTAACTCCTTTATACCAATGATGATTTAATCCGTTTGGATCGTTATCAGCACCGATAGGACAATATTTCTTTTGTATTTGGCTTATAGTAGTTAATCCTTTATCTAAATAACCAACTCTCAAATTACGAGCAAAGAACATTATACCTTCTTCTAATGTTTTAAAGCTACGCAGACCTTTACTTGTCATATTACCACCAACATTATTCTTGTTTTTGAAAGCACTAGAAGTAAAATGTCCTGTTTCGTGAATACTAATTGCCATCAATAATTCATATTCTACATTGTATTTTTCACTAGCAAGTCTAAACAAGTCATCTCTAGTTAATTTAACAACCTCTACCACTTCTTTATCTTCTTCTAGTGTTATGTTGTCATCTTGTTCTATAACCTCTATATCGCTTTCTATTTGCTTAACGTCTAGGCTAAATTGTTTTCCACCTACACGGATTGTCAATGCTATAAACATTATTAAAACGAAAGTAATAAATATCGTTATTACAATTTTCATATTATCTCCCTTATTTTATTTTTAAGTTTTGTACGTTCAACGTCATTACAACAGTTGAAGTAATTAAAGTTATAATAAACATTCCATATTCGCCAATAGTTTCAAAATTAAGTCTTATCAATAATTCATAAGTTAAAATCAATACTAAAGTCATATTCAATACTCTGATTAAAAAGTTCTTTGAAATAAATTTAAACATTTGTCTTCACCTCCACGTTTTTTGTAGTCATCATTAACTTTCTTAATTCATGTCCCCATATCCAAGAATGTTTATGATTGTCTAAATGTTCTTCATACTCTGTTCTATACCATTCTTTATGTTCCATAGGTTCATTATCTAGTAAATCGTTTAGATAGTCTAATGCGTCGCTTTCGTTTAACCAAACTTGATCTGCATTATCTATTGTATATAATGTATTATCATCAATCATAGTAAACTCATTTCCTTTCATTATTTCTAATTGGTTATCAGTCATTATTCATCATCTCCAAAAAAGTAATCAAATCTTAATCCTATTAACAATATAATAATTGCTACCAATATTGATAACCAAACTAAACAAAAATCTACTGACAATACAAACCCTACAATCAACCATACAAATATAACCGTTAATACAAATAATAATTTATTTTTCATTTTAATATCTCCTTTTCTATTTTATTTAAATTCGCTGTCGTGATACATTCTATTTGTCCTTCTATAATTAACTTATCAAATAATATTCTCACACATGCTAATTCAGTACACGATAACTTTGCTAATGTTCTTAAAGCATTTTTAACATTATCTAATTGTTTATTGTTCATTTTTATCTATCTCCCTTATATATTCGGTAATTGTCAAGTAAGTCATTGCTGTTTCGTATTGATCTAATGTAATATTGCTTTTGCCGTTTTCTAATCTGTTATATTGTTCTCTACAAATGTGAAGTAAATCCGCTATATCTTGTTGAGTTAATTTTAGTGCCTTTCTACGTGCCTTTAACTGTTTTAAAAATTTCATATTGCCTCCTTTGTAATTAAACTATAACATTAAACATCACACTTGTCAACCCCTAATTGAATAAAGTTTACACAAATAAAAAAAAGACTTAATATTTCAAGTCTCTTTTGATACGATCTATTGTATATCTTAATGAGGCGTATATGGTATATCTACCAGTTACACGTTTCTTTCTATACATTTTATATAGTTGTATATAATCTTTTAGTGGTTTCATTTAAACACTACTAATGTATTACTATTTCTACAATCTATATGCGTCCAACTCTTACCAACTTCTAATCCAGTCACTCCAAGTTGTTGCCAGTTATCTTTAATGAAATCATTAACAACAGTAGGGGATACGTCCTTAACTTTGAAGTCAATAGCGTTTCCTAATATATGTTGGCTTTTAGAACTTCCTCTAACTGCTTTATTATATGCTTCACTCCTATATCCACTTGTTACCGTTATAGGTTTACCGAAATAATCCCTGATAGTTTGGATAGCATTTAATATGATCATGTTAAGTTTTAAATATTCCGTGCCATCATCTTGCATCAATTCTTTTATTTTGAAAGATTTAACCACAGATAACTCTTTAGACACCCATTTAAACTCACTCACACCATCTTTAATCAATTCAAGGGCAATTGTTCCAGTTGGTATCAATTCGTTTATATGGGCTTTAAATTCCCTTATACTCTCATCTCTGATTTCTACCTTATCCTCTAACATAACCTTGCATTGTTCTAACGCTTCAATTAAATTAGTCTTTTTTAGTAGTTCGTTCTCTAATTCTTCTATATGTAAGTTTGTTTCTTCAGTTGTTTTATTTTTAACAAATAACTTTGCAAACCATTTAAACATATTAGTCTACTACTCCTTTTGTAACGGGATTTATGATTACTCCTAGTCCGATCAATATCGCTAACGCACTATCAATAATCATATTAAGTTCTGGCGTTGGTGTAATATCAAATATTGATTTCAATATCATAAATACGAACGCAACTACACTTACTATAAAAGTTTTATTTCTTAATCTTGCTTTCCAGTCCATCATTTAACCTCCTTTTCCTTTATTGGTAATTTGTATAACTTATGTTGTAAGTCTTTTACTACTCCATTACCATTAAGGTTTGTATATTCCTTGAACATTTCCTCAAAGTTGGTCCTAGCATATAAAGGGAAGAGCCCTTTATCACTATATTTTTCATAAACACTAATTAGTCCATTTCTTAATAGTGCTTTCACACCTAATTGCGTAGCATTGTTTTTCTTCCTTTGTCTTATTGCTGCGTTAGTCAAGCATCCGATTGCAATAGTAATTATATAAATAATTACATTGATCATTACGTTGTCCATCTAGTTGTCCTCCGTTCTAAATCCTATGCTTTTTTGCTTTGGTTCTTCTACTTTAACTATTTGATTATAAGCATTAGCCAAGAGATTATACTCGCTAGATAATATATAATATTTTTCTACGAAATCTCTCAACTGCTTATATTCCTTTAATGTTATTTCTATCTTTTGCATTATATCACCCTATTTTATAACAGTTATTTGGAAAAATGTTCTGGTATCTGTTGTGACATCTAAATCGCCACCACTACTTTGATTTACTGTTACTACAAAATAATCTCCAGTGGATACATCGTGAAACGTTTTACCTAGATTTGCATATCCTCTTTCATATCTACTTCCAGCTGTAACAACATCAACTGCTGTTTCTATTGAACCGTTTAAAAATATAGATGCAAACCTACCCCCAGTGGCATCGCTATCCCATCTAACTCCAGCTTGTACTAAAACTGTTGCCCCATTATATTTTGCTGGTATTGTTAATCTGGTAGCTGCTCCTGAACTCCAAAAACTATCAGTATCATATGTTGCTGTATCCCACGGAATTGATAAATCAGTAGATGCAGTAGTAGTTTCATTAGCAGTTAAATTAACTAATGCACCAGCACCACCTAATCCATATTTATCTTCTAATAATTGTCCATTTTCTGCAAGTAAACCAAAATTAGTTATATCTTCTGCTAATGTTAAATCAGTTCCAGTTAAGTTCGCACTTGCTGTTGTACCGCTATTAGTTACTGTTGTTATACTATCAAAGTTTGTATAAACTAATTCAGTAGACGCTGCAGGTAACACGCTTTCTGGTGTTATTGTTCCAGCAGTTAATAGTAATGCGTTTACTTCTGTTATCGCTGAACTATCTGCTCTAAATTCAAATATATTTTGTTCCGTCCAACTATTACTAGAACTTTCCCAATAACTAAGAGCTAATTTCGTTAATGCTAATTGAGTTGTGGCATCACTAACAGCTAACGTATCTTTTGAACCGTTTATAAATATATCATAAGTAGTTCCATTCCATCTAAAGACAATCTTATATCTTGTATTTGGAAGTACAGTTTCAGAACCATAAGTATTTGAATTTGTTGTAATTCTCCATTTTTCGCCAGTTGAACCACTTTTATAAATTACATAATCGTTAGTAGCACTAAAGGAAGCTATAAATGAACTTGTTTCATTCATGTTACCAGTTAATACTTCAAAATATATAGTTCCGACATTTAAACTTGTAAAACTTCCACTTATTGCTTTACTTGATGCTCCATCAAACTTCAATGCATTATTTAACGCTTCTTGGTGTACGTTATCATCTACTGTTGTATCTATTTCAGTAGCAGTTGATGATATATCGCTTAATTTAGTTAAGTCAGCATCATCTGCATCTCCAATATTTAATACTGTTCCACTTAATGTTACATTATTTGTAAAGTCTAAAGCACCTGCTGCTTGACTTACAGTTCCTCCGCCACCAGCACCATCGTTAGATGTTATTGATAATGGATAAGTATCGTCACTATTTAATACAAATGTTCTTTCTTTTATATCTATTGTGTTATTTGTGCTATCAGTTAAAGCAAAACCTGCTAAATCTAAATCTGCTGATAATTGTGGTGTTGTATCATCAGTTAAATCTTGCATAGCACTATCTGCTGTTGAACCTTGAGCTGCTGTAGCAAAGTACCCTACATCTTCTGCTGCTGCTGTTCCTAAATCTCCTGGTTGTGTTGAACTATCTGCTAAATCAAGACTAGCATTAACGCTTGTATCTAGTTTAGTTTCATCTATACTTGCTGATTTGATATCTGCTTTTATTTCTTGACCTGTTAATGTTAAATCTATCTCATCAGTATCTGTAACTGTAACTGCGTCGTGTTTAGCTAAAGTATTAGCGACTATTTCATCAAACTTCGCTTTGGTTAATAGTCCTGCTCTTGATGTACTTGCAGATACTAAAGTAGCGTTAGTTCCGTCGCTTGAATTAACATCTACGGTTGTAGTAGTAGAAGTTCCTTCTGATAAATTTGTTGATACATTGGTTAACTTATCTGTATTTAATGCAACTGCTGTGTTATTAGCAACTTCAGTATCAAAGTCACTTATTGTACTTGCTACTTGTGTACCAGTATGGTTTGCTCTAGCAAGTAATGTAGCATCAGCACTATTTGCTGTTGATCCATCTGCTATATTAAGTAATGTTCTCATTGCTGCATAATCTACTGCTGATACTAAACTCTTGCCGTTAGTGCTAGGATTAACTCCTGACCACTCTGACAAGTTTGCTGCGTACGCTTGAACGTCTGAACCTATTTCTAAGTTAAGGGCATCTTTTAATTCTGCATAAGTTAGTCCTTCTATGTCTGTTCCATTAACAAATCTTGGTATATCATTTGCAACTGGAGTTCCACTTGTAGAAACGTTTCCGCTTCCAGCAGGTGTAGCCCAAGTTCCATCATCTTTTAAAAATTGTCCTGTATTTGCTGCTTTAGGTACATAACCGTGTTTAGTTATTGAAACATCATTAGTAGTATTATCTGCTAATATTTGCATTGCTTCAGTTACTTTTGCCGCTCCTATTGTAAGGGCTTCACTGCCAGTTACATCTCCTGTATGTGTTTGGTTATACAAATTAGTTGTTCCTTCTGAAACATCGTCGCTATCTATATCATCTATTGTTTCTAACGCAGTTTGTACATCTACATCAGTCGCACTTAATATTCCGTCAAAATTTGTGACGTCTACCGCAACATCATCTGCGTCTATACCTGTAAAGTTATTACCATCAAATGTTGGACTAGAGCCACTTATAACACTTTGGTCTATATATGTATGACTAGCACCACTTTCACCTATATGTGTATATGCTGCTTCAAAGTTTGTTTCTTGTGTTTCCGTTATATGTTCATTATCAGTTCCTGCATTTATTCCTGATAAATCATTATGAGTAAAATCACTTGATACATAAGTTGTATCTGGTGTATCTATATTTCCACTACCTAATATAGTAGTAGAGTTTATTGTTTTGATATTTGTGCCACTTACTAAAGTATCTTGTTTACTTGCTTCTAAACCACTATACAAAGTGTTTGTTGCATTATCGCCACTATTAGTATTAGTGGTATTACTTAATATAGTTCTTTCATCTGCTGTTAATATTTTAGTTAGCGTTCCTTCAACCATATTATCCATATCAAATGCGTCATCGTTTATTCCGTCTGGATCATAAACAGCTTTTGTCATATCTCCTGTACCAGCTACGTCTGTCCATTCTGTATCGTAATTAGTAGTTGATTTTTTAGATAATACTTGTCCTGTTGTTCCACCTGCTGCTACACCTGCTCCTGTTGCACCTGTTTCACCAGTAGCTCCTGTGTCGCCAGTTTCTCCTTGTATACCTTGTGTACCTTGATTAGCATATCCAGTTAGATCGGCTGTAATCTCATTTGTTTCTAAAGTAGCTGTAATCTCATTTGTTTCTAAAGTAGCTGTAATCTCGTTTGTTTCTAAAGTAGCTGTAATCTCGTTTGTTTCTAAAGTAGCTGTAATCTCGTTTGTTTCTAAATCAGCAGTTACATCCATATTTCATCACCCCGTAATATCATCTTTATCAATAATAAGTCTACCTTTAATTATTGTATAAGTTTCATCATCTGAACTATCCCATTGTACGTCATACCAATATGTACATTCGTCTAATAGATCTGTTTCAGTATCTAATAGTGTAGCATCAGCATATCCTTCGGCAGTAAAAGTTGTTATTTCTTTTTGTAATACATGTGTAGTATCGCTTAACTTTTCTTTAACTGATAACCATACTGTATCACCAGCTGTAAATTCTGTTTCAACATCGTTAATTACAAGTTTAACAGTTAAACCAAAAGTATCTCCTTTGGTCACATATAAGTCTTGTGTTGTTACTTGTGCCATAATATTTTCCTTCCCCTACCCTACTTGTATAAGATAGCCTTATTTTTATAAAACAACGAAAAACCGTTGGTTATACCCCTCCCCTACCGTAGTAGAGTGGGGGAGTGTTAAGTAAGTGTAAACTAATTATTTACGTTCAAATGTATAGGTTACAGTAACTGTTCCGCCATCATTTGTTTCTACTCCTAAATCTTTATAATAAACATATGTGTCATAATCGGTTATACTCATGCCGTCCCAAGTTTGTACTTGATATTTAAACCCTGTGGTTTGATATTGTGTCGGAGTTGCTCCACTATCATATGCCCAATTAGTAAATCCTGTAAATGTTAATTGTCCTGTATCTGGATGAGTTATCGTTAGATCAGTTATGATATCATAACTATCATCTTCAGTAGAAGCCGTTGTGCTATCGCTCATATAAATAACATCTAATAAACTCCAATATTCTATACCTATACCAAAGCCTTCCCAATAATCCAAGTGAAATGGACTACTTATGTAAGTTCCTGGTATCAATGTTCCGTCAGCTTCAAATTCGTCTACTCTTATTATTTGTAATTCATCTATGCCGCTCATACTAATTTTAGCATCTTCAGTATCTAAAAAAGCCACTAAATAATCTGTTATTGCATTTATACCTGTAGGAGCTTGTCCAAATCCTACTCCATATAAGTCAGTGGAATATGCTGATACATCTATTGTATATACAGTAGCTAAATTAACTGTATATTCCGTTGCGATTTGCATAGTTAAGTATTCATCATATATTTGTTCTTCATCGTATGTCATAGTTGTGGAAGCGTCAGTTATTGATTGTGTTGTTCCAAATCTTAAATATACATATGGAGTTGTTTGAAAACTACTACCTGATAAATCAGGGAATAATGTATCACGATCTGGTTGTGGCAAAATCTTTTGACACATTAAATCTAAATAATTATCTAACACTCTATTCTTTAGCATTTTACTTCCTACTTGTACGCCATCTTTAAACATCTTAAACTCTACGTGCTTGTTACTAATTTTCATCAATTACCACCCCATCAACTAGAGTAAGTTTGGTTTCTTCCATATCTTCATCTCTGATATACACACTATATGTGCCATCAGTTATTTCATCGTCCTCTATTTCGCCTGTTTCTACTCTAAAGGCATCTAGATAACTTTGTATATAATTAGAGTTTCTCATTTTAATTACATAGGTCATCATATTACCTATTGCTATATCTTGTCTTATATCAGTTACTATAAAATCTCCTGATACTAAATAGTCAGTGAAATCCAAATTGATTTTATTTAACGGTTTGAAGTTAGCTATAAAAGTATCTAACGCTGTGCTATTTACTCCTTTAACTTCAAATTCTACTATTTCTGTTTGTATTTTGGTTCTATTGATTTGGTTCTTTGCATACTCAACCATTTCAGAAGCAGTAAAATATTTACCTTTTAAATCTATTGTACGTTCTACTTTTCCTGTTGGTGATATAACATCTATACTATCTATTACTTCTTGTGCGTTAACAAATTTAGTTGTCTTTGGTAACAACGCAGTGGTTGCAAATACTGATACATCAGCTTCTACTGCTCTTGTTTTAAACCCTATTACATTGGTACTATTATAACCATCTAATATAAGTAAAACTTTAATACCTGCTGCTAATTCGTCTTGACCATCTATTCCCACAGCAGCACTATAAGTTACTAATTTAGTTGTAGTATCATAATCAACTGACATTAAATCAGCTGTTGCTCCGTAATCTAATAAAATTGTTACAAATGCTCCACTAAATGCTACTACTTCAAAAGCACCTTCCTGTAATGATTTAGCAGCCGATGTAGGTGATATACTAAATGCGTATGGTAACATAATAACATTCGTTTCGCTATCATATGGTGCTTCATCTAAATATTGATATTGTGTTAATATCTTTTGATTTTTAAGATTGATTACATTTGCATAATCTGTTGTTGATATGGTAGGTGTAAAGTTAACCCCTATACTATCATCTAACGTAGTTAAATAAGTATCATCTATGCTAATGTCAGCTTCTTTTAACTCTAAACTTTCTACTGTTTCTATATATATTTCTTGGTTTTCATCTATAAACCACGTGAAGTTATATTGATTAGATAATTTATTCATTAAACTTTCTACCGTTTCCATACTTGCTTTTATACTAATTGTAGTATCAGGTAAATTATTACTTTGTATAAAGAACCCTTCGTCTACTAAAGGTTGTAATATATCTTCTACTACATCACTCAAACTCTCAAAAGATTTCAATAATGATATAGTTCTTTTAGATGCAATAATCATAGGATTATAACACGTTAAGTTTAGCCTAACTATTTCATTACCAGTTCTATATGATGGTAGTGTCAGCTCTTCTAAATAACCCGTATATAAAACGTTATTAAACGCTAAATCATTCCCTGTTAAATCAGCACTTGATAAAGATCCATCATTTGTTATAGTATCTAAATTATCAAAATCTGTATAAACTAAATTAGTTGTACTGGTTGGCAATACGCTGTCTGGCGTAATTGTTCCAGCACTTAATGCTAAAGCATCAGCTTCGCTTATTGCTACATTTTCTAGTCTAGCATCATATAGGTTGCCACTAAAGTAATTGTCGCCACTAACGCTATCTCTACCTAGTGTTATATTGGCTATATTATAATGTATTGTAGAAGAAACGGACAATGCCTCTTTTACTCCGTCTATAAATATATCTATAGTTGAACCGTTAAATCTACATACTATTCTATGTCTGCCTGCTTCAGTAACTCCAGCTACTGTAGATATGTGAGAAGCGTCCGCTCTTATAAAGACAAACCCAGATGTGTTAATACCAAATCTTTCAATGTTGGTATCTCCTGTTATAAAATATTCAGTTTCATCTCTAGTTTCTTTAATATCTACATCTATATATATTGTGTCTGCATTAAACGTACTAAATGCACCACCTGTTGCATAACTTGATGATCCATTAAACTTCAATGATCCGCTTTCTGTATCTATTATTTCTACTTTTTGGTATTTAACAGGTAAATCAGCTATTGCTTTTCCTGTAAAATCTACAGCCATTATTGATATTTGACTTTCTCTTGAAGTGTTTTTTAAACTTGCCATGTATGCTGTAGGATTAGATCCTGTTGTTATTATATCGTATTCAGTTGCGTTAAACTTTGCTTTTAATTCCATTATGCAACACCTCTAGTTTGACTTAATACGTCGCTTACTAGACTAGTTACCATGACCTTTATATCTTCTCCACCTATGCTTAATGATGGATATACGTTTACCATTGTACTTCCTCCGCCACCCATTTTATGGTTTGGTGTAATTGATCCTGATGTGTTTGGTGTAAATAATTCTGGTCCTCGTTCTCCAACCATATAAGGTTGATTTGAATTAGCTCCTCCACCATTTGCTCTATGACTAATACCGAAGAAACCTGCTATACCTGACAATACGCCTACTATATCAGTTCCAAATAGTCCTTTTGATACTTTATTACCAAATGCTCCACGTGCCTCTGCTTTAGGACCAGTAAAAAACTCTGTCCACCAGTCACCAGCTCCTGCTAACATACCTTTTAATCCGCCTAGTTCTGACATTAAATCTTTAACGTTTTGTATTGGTTTCCAAGTGCTAAAGGCTTTCCATGCAGTATCTAAAGCTGGTACTAAATCATCTGTTAAAAATGGTACTAATGTGTTTGCTAAAAACTCATAGAAACCTACTTTTAAAGGGATTAACATTTTACCAATACCTTCTTTTAAATCTCCAATAGCATTTTCTGCTGCTGCTATTTTACCTGCATCAGTTTGTCTTAATGCTGTATTCATATCCCCAACATTATCAGTTATAACTTCAGCCAATATTGCTGCTCTTTCCATTTCGTTACCATTCTTTAATACTTTCTCTTGAGTTTCATCAAATGAAATCCCAACTCTAGTTAATGCTCCAACTTGTCCTTGTAATGCTTTCCCCATTAAATTCGCTATATTAACGAAATCTCCTGTTCCTGCATTTACTCCCTTTTGTTGTGCTACTAGATTATTCATAGCAGGTGTTAGTAGTTTCAATGTATCAGCTGTACTAGCAAATGTAGCTAATTGTTGTTGCCCTGATATAATTAGTTCATCTCCAAAGATACCTCTTTTTTGTTCTTCTCTCGCCAAGTTCATAACTGATTTGATTTCTGCGTCAGTTGCTCCAATTCTTTTAGTCATTACTTCGGTTAATTTAGTTTCGCCTTCAACTTGAAGATTATATGCTTCAATAGATTGTTTTGAAAAATCTAATATCTTTTTAGCTGCAAAAGCAACTCCTGCTGCTTTAGCGAAGTTTTTAACTGATGTACCTAAATTACCCACACTCTTTTGAGCTCCTTTGGTATCATAATTAACTTTAAAATCTATCCTTGCATCAGCTGCCATCTTTCTCACCCACCTTTTCGTTTAAGTAATTATATAAAATACTTAACCCTTCTTTGTTCTCGTTCTTTAAACGATATTTCAATTTCATTAGTTTTACAAAGTTTATATAATCTTTGTTATACTTATCTGCCTTTGGTAGTTTTTCTGTTCTAAATCCTACTACCTTACAAATTGATGCGTTACCTTCAAGGAATATACCCTCTAGCATTGAATTAAACTCCCACCAGTTGATTTTATCTTTGTTTAAGTCTATTTGCCTTGCTGATTTAAAACTGTCCCATATAAGCCTGTAATCTATCTTAAAATCAATAGTCCTTTTACCATCGCTTTTAACAGCTTTTTGTAATGAATTGAATATTGAGTTAATTAAATCAACCTTGTTAGGTATATCTATATCTAATTCAGGTATCAATAACTCTATTACTTCGTTGACTTTTTGTTGTTCAGCGTATTCAAACGCTAACATGACCGCCTTAAAGCTTATATCCATTGTATATTCTTTACCGTTTATTTTAATCTTATCTATGTCATTCCAATCTATTGTTGGATTGTATTCGTATATTGCTCTTTGTTTTGGTCTATTAAAGTGCTTATTACAAGCAGGCCCACTTTACCAACTAAATTGTTATATTCTATTTCTGGCATTACGTTTTTTAAAAAGTCTACTTGATCTTTAAAAAATATATTCCCCATGTCAATACCTAGTTCTTCGTTTTCTCCATCTATCGCTATTTCTAATTGTCTAGCTTGTTCCTTTATCATGTGTAATTTATCTATTTCTTGTTTATATTTATCTGCATCAGTTGTTAAAGAAACCAATTTATCTTGTTCACTTATTGCTTTAACTATGCTTGTTTTATCATTTACCTGTGTATCTAATCTTTTAAATATTTCCCTTAACTGTTCGCTTTCATCATACGTTACTTTGACTTCTATTTCTTTTGTATTAGGTTTACCTTCTTCTTTGTATCCTAGCTTAACCTGTGTTTCAAAAAAGATTTCTTCTACATTAAACTCTATCATTGTTTCCTCCTTAAAAGTTATATAAGGGAGCAAAGCCCCCATATATTATAATGAAGTTCTTGTAATTGTTCCGTCTGCTACTTTAAATGTAATATCTATTGCTCTTACTTCTTCTATTGTCATTGTTTCGCTAATAGCAGTAAGTTCGCCATTGAACGTTAAAGTTGCTCCACTTGTTCCGTCAGCAGTATCAGTAATTCTGATTGCTAAACTTCTAGTTGTTGTATGTCGGATTGTTAATAAAAATTCTGATAAAGTATCTCCATCATCATACTTAATTGTAAATCCAAATTCAGGATCTAATGCTGTTACTTTGTTTTGTGCTACATCACTATTAAGTTTGTAAAAAGTATCAACAACTTCTCCCCATGATACATCAGCACTTACTATGTCAGCTTCTTGCCAACTTTCAGAACCTGTAATATCTACTTCTAATTTGAAGTCTTTACCTGTAATATAAGCCATCTTATTCCTCCTACTCTATTATTGCTTTGAAATTAACATTATATAATATTCTTTCATTTTCATCTTTTCCTACGTATTGAGGTTCGTTATCTACATATATCATTTCAATATTTGAACTTGTTAGCGTTAAACCATTTTGCATATTAAGTTTATTAACTACTTCATCTACTAAACCTCTAGTAGTAGTGTCATCATTTTTAGTACCCCTTATAAGCACTCTAAATCTAACCGTACTATATATTCTAGTTGCGTTTAATTTATTGGTAGTTTCACCATCCATAAGTGATACAGCCGCTACTGAAGTACCTGTTTTAGGTAGTTCTGGACTATATGCTTTCGTTATGCTTGTTTCTTCAATTAGTAATCTAACTTTAGTCACAAATTCCGTACTGTTATATGCCATCTAATCACCTCTTATAATAATCATAAATCTTTATGTATATTCTTTTCCATTCTTTTACATTTCTTCTTACGGTTTCTTCCCACCATAATGATATTGCTCTCCTATTACCTGGACCAGCACTTGCATCTCCGTAGTATAACCTTCTGACCTGTGGTGCTATCATAGTTACTATACCTTGAGCAAATTTACTATGTAGTGATCCGCTTTGATACATTGTACCTTCATCCCAATAGGTAAATTCTTTAACGTCTTTATATGCTTGTTGTGATACTGCTGGTATTGCATCTCTAGTAGTTTTCTTACCAATAGATAATAACCAGTTATTAGCTTGTTGAAAGTTCTTAAAAGCCTTCATACTAATATAATCTCATAGTGATGTGGATTAGTACCATTACCATATAAAGTATCAATATCTCGTACTTCGTACTCACGACCATTGAATGTTATTAAATCTTGTTCTGTAAATGTTAAATGTTTAGGTATAGAGTTTTGATAATCGTAAAACAAAGTAGCTTTACCAATTATTTCTTTTCCATCCTTTGACATCTTTAATACTTGTTGCTCATCAATTTTTACGAATTGAATTTCTCTACTAGTTGGATCATTTATTGCTTCACCTGTATTAGTAAAGTCATATTTGTGTGTTATGGTATGTGGCAATCTTGATCTTGGTATTTGTTTTATCATATTTTAACCTCCTAAATAATAATTATCAAAGGGGAATAAGTCCCCAATGATTATAATATTCTAGTCAAAAGACCAGACTGAATTAGATACCTTTGTGATTTAGGTGCTATTTTTTGATATTCTTTAGAACCTGTACCACCTGTTGTGTTACTTTCCGAGTACTTGCCAATGTTGAAACTTGTTGCCGCTCCAGCGTAATCATCATCTAGTCCAAGATTATTCTCGTTGTATTCAACTTGATATGCTGTTGCTAGTTTTAAATTATCAGGAGCAGTAGTAGCAGTATAGTCATCAGCTGATATCTTTGCCCAATTGAAACAGTGTGCCTTAATAAGTTCTGATGCTACATATATTTTATTCATTGTTCCATCACAGTTGTCTGGATACAAAGTACCATCATCGTTCAGTATTGTGTGTAGTTCAACTATCGTAAGATACTGACTTCTATCGTTTTCTAATGCCATAGTTTATTGCTCCTTTCTAATTATACGCTTGACGCGTGATATTTAACTTGTATTTTAGTAGCGTTCAATACTCTAAATCCAGAGTTGATTTCTACTTGTGCTTTTTTACCAATATAATCTTCAGTATCTATAATTCTCATAGCTGATAATAAAGTGGTAATTCCGAATGCATCCGCATCACCCATAATCATATCTACTAGAGATAAGTTTACAGAAGTTGAATTTGCACTATCGCTGTATGGGAAATATAAAGCTGCAGTTTCATTTAAACCGTTTGCTTCTATAACTCTAATTCCATACCATAATCCAGCTCTACCTGTAGAGAATACGTCGTCGTTTTTAACTGGTACGAAATCTCCACCTGCTTGTGTTAATATTTCTTCATAAACTGAAGTTGATACTATTACATAAGTAGGATTTGCTTTGTTGTCTTTTAATTCTTTTCTCATACCTATGATATAAGATAATACATTACTATCAGAAATAGCAGTAGTATCAGAATAGTCAGTACCTTCATTAACTAGACATGCTAGTCCTGAAGTTTGCCATCCTTCTGAAACTTCTTTAAGTATTCTTGAATATTCAGCTTCTGCTTTATTGTAAGCAACTGCTGCTTCAGTAATACCAAAAATTTGTTCTTCTACTCTAAATGCGTTGTTAATAACAACTTGAATTAAAGTATCTGCAGTAGTAGCTCCTGAGAAGCTTCCACCTACAACTTGAGGATCAACGATTGCGTTGCTTCCTAATTTGTGGAAAAAGTAACCTCCAGCTTGTGTAACTACTTTGTCAGTATATGTCATACCTGGTACTAATACACTGTCGTAGTATAAGTTTGGTTCTACAATAGGTAAATATTTTTCATCTACGTATTGTGAGTTTATTGTTAGTGACATTTAATCATTCCTTTCATTGATTGATTATCCTTTATAAAAAGGATTGTTTTTGTACTTTTCATCTAAAAATGATTTAGATGATTGTTTGTTTGGTGTAGTTGCTTTATTTTCTACACCGACTTTAGTGCTTGGTTGTTCTCTTAACATTGGTAGTTTATCTTCAATAATTTCAGTAAGTTGTGTCTTCAATACTTCTCTATCAAGTCCTTTGTCTGTAAATATAGCTTCGTTGTCTATTAGTTTAATTAACACATCTTTGTGTTTAGTATCTACTTCTAGTTCTAATAACGTATCCGCTATAGCTACTTCTAAATCCTTGTTTTGATACATATCCTTCCACTTGCTTACTTCTGTTTGTAATACACCAGTTGTTTCTAATGCCTTATCCAATTCTGTTTTTTGAGCTTCTTGAAGTTTAGAATATTCATCAACTGCTATTTTAGCATTGTCAAAATCTTCCACTCCTAGTTTTTTTAGTGCCTTTGCCATTTCTTCTTTTACATTCTTTGCAACAATGTTATTAACATCATCCTGTGTAAAAGTCTTTTCGTCTACCTCTTTTATAGTTGATTGTTCAGTAGTTTCAACTGTTTCTTTTTTACTTTCCATAAGTAAAATCCTCTTTTCTTCCCATTGTTTAAGGGCACATAAGGTTAAGCCCGAATTGCTAATAGTTTTTTATGAACTCTTTGTACTCATCTGTATCAAAGTCAATAGGTGTTGTGTATTCCACTATATGTGAACAATGACAGTTAATATCCTGTGCAGGATCGCCAAAGTTTTGTGGTGCGTCTGTTCCTATACTAAAGTAACTACCTACACCGAACACTTGTTCGCCATCTATTGAAGCGTGGTCCATTCTAGGTTCTGCTGCTATCCAGTTATAAATCCAAGTCTTTTTCATTAGGTTTCCTCTTGTTTCGCTTAATTTACCTGCTGATTGCTTGGCTAGACTTTTGTGTGTGTTGACTTCAGTAGTT
>Ga0222697_1000154_pt1 | contig 35445 bp, 63 predicted proteins | sample AntAcemetage1402_FD_179835 | JGI IMG/M metagenome (GOLD analysis project Ga0222697, IMG submission 179835) | Saline water microbial communities from Ace Lake, Antarctica - #1402 | ecosystem: Environmental > Aquatic > Non-marine Saline and Alkaline > Saline | place: Antarctica: Ace Lake... | reverse complement strand
CTGCGTGGTTGTGGTCTTTAGTCCGATTAGCTATATTTGCAAATACTATCTGATTACCAGCTCCATCGCTAACAAATTGAACTAATTGATTTTGATCCCCATGACTTAACATACCAAAAGCAGAATTATCACTATTAGTTGGAGTTGATTCATTGTTTGAAAGATAAAAACCAGAAGCTGCAGTATCAACAATTCTTATTACGTGATTATTATCTGTCGAATTCATAAAAACAGATTGGTCACCATCTACTGTTAGTACTGATACAGGACTCATCGTCCCGATGCCGACGTTGCCGCTATTATTTTCAACATATAAATTAGCAGAACCATCTGAATCTTGTACTGTGAAGTCACCTGATACTGTGGTGGTGGATATTGATAAAGCTCCTACTATGGTGTCTATTACGGAGGTTGTGGCGTAGAGATTTGTGGCGTGTAGGTTTGTGAACCAACCATTAACACGATTTTCAGAAGTGCCTAATATATTATTAGATATTGCTGTCCATTTTTTTGTAGTATCATCAAAACCATATAATAAAACTTTTTCACCACTAGAAGTAGTTGGTCCACCAAGCACTGTAATATCTTCCGTACCTGTCCATTTATTAGTCGTATCATTGTAACCATAAAACAACCCCTTTGTACCATTGGAAGTTGTTGGAGGAGCAGCACTAATAACCCCAACACAAATTAAAGTAATTAGTATTACACTTAAAAAAATTATCGTTTTTCTTGAATTTAATATTGTTTTTTTAATGCCCATAAAAGTGCTTTTTTATATGAATTCAACTCCTTTGATTCAACATCAAACGGGTCTAAACTTTTTGTTGTTTTACGAACTGCTGTTTCATATTCTTCACATATCTGTTTATATCTAGTATTTATTTCAGCACTATTTCTAATATCAGCATTTTCAATATTATTTAATTCTTTTTCTTTATTATTTAAAACTATTTCTTTTTTTTCTAATTCACCTTCACGAATATTTGCTTTATGTTCCATCTCATTAAAAACTTTTTTAACAAATGATTCAATTACCAAATCATTAACTTGTTGTTTTATGTCTTTTTTTTTAAACATATTATATATCCTCGACAGTTACGAGTAATACAGAAAAAGCCTCATCTGCATCTGCATCGTAAATGGTTAATGTAAAATTACCATAAAGATATTTTGGTAAATCATCTGGATTAATAATCTTTACATTACCTGTTACACCTTCTTCACCAGCAACATCTAAACTATTTTTATCTGTTATCTTCCAAGAAAAAACTGTCGTTGATGTTGTTGCTACGATATACAAATGAACTAATTTTCTATTAGATAAATTAGTAAATGTATTTGCTATAGTTCCACTAACAGTTGTAATGGTTACAATATTATTTCCGTTGTTTATAAACATAATTTTTTGAGTTATTTACTTTAGCATGTCGGCAAATTCTGCCGACACTAAAAATAAACAAATTTATTTACTTTTCTACATAGATTATATTTAAGGCTCCTGCTGAACTTGTAGCCCAAAGTTGTCCTGTATATAAATTATCATAATCTATTTCAAATGTACCACCGCTTGCATTTAATCTTATACCACTATTTAAAATAACAGTCGTAGATGCGGCACTTTGATTTGCAAAATTTACAGCATGCAAATAAACTACAGTACCACTGTCATTAGTAATCTTGGCATATCTACGTGATTGGTTGGTATCTAAAACTCTAACGGGCATATTATCAGCTGATGTTGTAGTAGCACCACTTGTTATCCCATTATAAGGTCTTAATTCTCCACCCTTTAAATCAATTGGACTGTCAGTAAATAAAAAACTAATACCAACAATTACAAAAAGAGTTACAAGAATTGTTATGATTATATTTTTCATAGACTATTATTTTTTAGCTTCTGCTTTAGCTTTTTCTTCAGCTTCTTCTTTTTCTGCTTCTTCAGCTTCTTTTTTCTCAGCTTCTTTTTCTGCTTCTTCAGCTTCTGCTTTAGCTTTTTCTGCTTTAGCTTTAGCTTCTTCTGCTTTAGCTTTAGCTTCTTCTGCATCTTTTGCAGGTGTTGACCTTTTTATTTTCGCCTTAATCTTAATTTCATTTTTAATATCTTCTGGCGCAACAAACTGGTTACCATCATTATCAACAAAAATTAAAACATCGTCACGATATTCAAAATCGCCACGTTCTTCATTAACTTGTGATTTGATGTAATTCTTTAAAACCTTTGGATTGCTTAAATCGATTGATGACATAAAACATTTCCTTTATCGCAAAAGTAACTACCTTTGCAATTCTTTTAATACTTAAATTATTAATTTCATATGTATGCAAACCACACTTTTCGCAATATGGTATTAATTCACCACTATTAGTTGCAGGAAAAATATGTTTACAATGTGACCTTTTGACCTTTAATTGTTTTGACCATATCTTTTTTTGTTTATCTGATGGCCCTTTATAAAATGACGATACTAACTGACCGACTGCTTCACTGTGTATATAATTCTTACCATAAGATTTTTCATCACACTCGCGCTTCCATTCGTGTTGAGACAAAGAATCTAATTTATTAAATTCCTTCTCTGGTAATTCTTGACCCTTTAGATATTGTCTATCTGAGTAATTCAAATCGTTTCTAAAATTTAGTTTTTTTCCCATATCATTGTCGCCACCGAAGTAGCGACAACATATGAAAAAAACAACCTATACAGCAACACCAGTACCTTTTGTACCTGCAATAAATGCAGCATATAAAGTACCTAAATCATATAAAGCATTTGTTTGGAATTCCCAAGTTCCAGATTCGAAAACCTGTTCAGGAGCTTCAAAATTAACACCTTGTGACTGTTCAATCAATAATCCATTTTCCATTCCTTGAAGTGCAGCAACAAATACATATTTAGATTTGTCACTATTTCTTGTTTCATCACTATCCATATCCAAGAAAGGAACAACTAAATGTTTGTAATCACCCTTAAATGTATTCTTATCATTGTCTGTAGTACCTTGTAATTTTTCTGATTCCAAAATTCTTTTAATCGTATGTCTTGTAGGAGCATGACGACCAGAAACAATGGTATCAGGAATTACTGGTATATTTCTACCGTCATCATCTAAAAAGTCGTTAAACTTTTCTTCTAATGCCTCAAGTGTATCTGGAGAGATAGCATCGTGAGTTGTAGAAATTTCATTTGAGAAAGTTGAACTTGAACCATTTGGAGTGTGAGCTTCATCAATCAAAGCTAATCCGTCAGGAGTAGAAACAGTGATTGTTTCACCATCAATATTTGAATAAGTAGTAGCCCAAGCATAACTTAAAAGCATAGCTAAATCTAATTCAAATCTTCTTTCAGCACTCTTACCCATAGCTCTCATGCGTTTCATAATCTGACCATACTTGTCAAACATTCTCATTTTTTTTGTGACATCTACCCCCAAAGCAATTTCTGCTTGAGTTAAAGTCTTGGTATAACCCTGTTTAGGAGTTCCTTTGTAAGCGTCATCACCTTCGTCCCTTCTACGTGCAGTAGGAAGTTGAGACAATGAACTGTGTGAAGAATCTTCTTCACCAACAGTTACAATTTGTGCCAATTCACTACGTACAGAAGGGAATTCATCACGACCTTCTTGCCATTGCACACGTGCATTTTTAACAAGGTCGTTAAAATTCGCTGTAGTAATCATAATTATAATCTTTCATTATTTAGTTATATGCAATTATTTAATTGCATAGCAATCAGAAAATTTTACGTAGTGTTACCACCTGCAACAGATTTGATATAGCCAATAGCACGAGTGCTAGAAACTACTTGTGTACAAGTAAATAAATCGTTAGAAGTATCACCTTGGTCTACAGTATAAGCATTACTTATACCATAAGATGTACCAACGGTAAGTTCAGCAGAAGTATCGATTTCGACCTCATCGCCTGCTTGTATTAATTCAATTTGTACTTTTGTCGCTGAAGCATAATCGGAATCTGTAGCTGCAATTTCTTGCAATAAAACTCCGTATACAATGGTTTCATTGTCATCAGCAGCACCAATAAATCCTGAAGTAAATTCTACTAAAGAATTTTTAGACATTGCCTCTGAAGCTGTTTTTGCCATTGATTTAACAATTGGTTTTTTACCATTATGCTTAACTACGCGGACATTTACATCTGCCATAGTCTTAAATTTTAATTACTTTTATTCTTTTGTGTAAACTTCCTTTGGGTCGTTTCCACATTTGCGTGCAATTTCTGCTTGTTCTGGGGTTACTGTTTCCTTACTTTCAATTTGATTAGTAGGGATAGAGCTTCCACCACCCATATCACCCGCATTAATATTATGCAATTTTGCGTTATGTTCTGAAATTATTTTATTTTCAATGGCCTGTGAATATTCCACAGGGAACTTTTCATTTGCAACGCTTTTTAGTTTCGCAAGCAATTCGGATTTGGATGTTGATGCGCCTGGGTCAAAGTTTTCAGAGAGTTTATTAAAAGTCTCATCCTTATCTGCCCACTTATTATCTCTGATAAAATCACTATATACTTCTTTCAATACTTGATTCTGTGTTTCTACTGTAGCTGATTTTATTTGAGATAATATTTTTTCACCTTCCTCGCGAATCTGATTTAGAACTTCTCCATCTGGCTTAACCTCACCACCTTCTTTGGTTTGCATTTTAGAGATGCGTTTAAGTTCAATAGATTGTTCAAAATCGTTAGCTTTCTTGCGTAAAGTTTCGACTTCTTTAGCAGAAAGCGTTACTTGCTCATCCTCCACAATTGTTTTTAGAGCGGGTACTTCTTCCGCTGGAGCGATAGGTTTTTTTTCTTCTTCCACAGAAATTGGTGGGACAGTAGTTTCCTCTACTGATTTTTTGATTTCTTCAGGCATAAGATTCCTTTTATTGGACGGCAATCTTTACCGTCAATATATTATTAATTAACTTGTGTAATGTCTCTAAAATATTTTACTTTCTTTTTATTCCACATTATAACTTGGCTATCCTTATCTTTTTCTTCTGTCTTAATTCTCATTGCAACGTGATGTGCATCCAATAATAACTTCATAGCCATAGCCATTCCTTTCACTAACAACTGTGAATCTTTATCAGGCGCTTCGAAATGTCTCACCGTCTGTGCGGTCAATGCGTTCCGTAATACTTTCACCACATCTTCCTCGCGCCCAAACATATATGATTCTAATTCATCTATCGGTTCCTGTTTATGTATCTCACGATTCTTCCTGAGATAATACTTCACAACTAATTTTGTAATTATTTTTTCTATCATATTAATGGAGTATTAGGAGCTTGTCCACCACCACCTTTCTGTGCCATCATTTGTTGTAGTGGGTCTTGTGCTTGTGCCTTCTTCACAACTTCTTCATCGACACCCATAGCCTTTGCAAGTTTCTTAACATTAATTTCCTGGTCTACTAATGGATGTTCCACAGTGCGGTCATAGAAAGCTAGGAATTTATTATCGCGTTGTGCCTGTGATTCTTTTACAGAACTGTTAGGTATCATACGAATAGCAAGTTCCAATTCCCTATTAAGCAAATAAGCCTTCGTAACAAAGATTGGTTCCACACGTGATTCTAGTGGGTCAAACTTTTTACCTTCTAGTTTTTGTGTCTGTTGTATAACTTCCTCTTGGCTCGGTATATCAGATGCGTTACCAACAATCTGAATGAGTTTGCGCCCAGTCTTTCCGTTGGTAAGTTTTCTATCTTTCATTTCAATAAATTTGTATTTCATCTTACCACTCTTCTTCTGTGACGGCATTGTATAGTAATCTATAATATTATACATCCTCAATAAGTATTTCTGTGCCTCGGCATATTCCATGAGTTGTAATGATAGACCAGCAAGATTCAATGCACCTTCTTGTAATTGTTGCACCTCAAACTTTGTCTTCCTACCACCACTCGGCACACCTTGAAATTGCGCTGACACTGACGTTTCTTCCATACTCCTTTTCAATAACTGATATACGGGCATAGCCATTGGGTCAATATTCCCAAGCGCCGCTTTCTGAATCTTCGTACCTGGTGCCATCGTATATATACGCTTAGGTTCCAGATATCCTTCGTCGAGGTCATCGACATCACCATCAGCAAAAATAGGAGAATTCAAAGCAATAAATAACTGGTCAAGCATATTATTCAATATGGCATTTGCAGGGTCTTGTTGCCCCATCAATTTGTCTGGTAATGATTTGCCAAACAAAAACTCTTTATTTATTGGCTCGAATATCGCAATCCAAAATGGTAATTGCTTATGATTCCAAGGCATCGGCCCGTAGTATAATTCTTCACCATTCGCCCAGATTCCCATCTTGTCTGCAACAGTATCAAAAAATTGTAACACCTGCACGTGGTCTTGCTGAACATCAGATGAGATACCATAATGGTATGCACCAGTATCAGGAGTAGCCCAGTCACCAGCAGTCTTCACTTTATCGGCGTTAGCCCACTTTCCAAAATTATCTTTGAAGGCATCCATTGTCATCTCGCGCGCCCAAAATGCACGGCGCACTTTCTGTTTGAATTCCGAAGGATTCACCCAGATTGTCTCTGGATAAAATTCTTGGATAGGTAATAGCTCACCATATACATCATCCCACGCATCGTACTGCACGTGGTGTGTTTTCTTTTCCCCAGTATCAGGGTCAAAATCTGTAACAAAATCTGCTTCCCTACGGTCTTTCTTCCAACTCTCGAAACCAACAATGGTTCCTTGTTCCATACAAGAATATATTTCCCAAATTATTTTTTCATCTTCCTGATTTTTAATATTCGCCGCCTCTAAAAGGTCTTCATAAAGCATCGCCCGTTCCTCGGTATCTACCGCTGCAAATATATTTGCAGGCATAGCCAACACTTCAGGTTTCATTCGTTGTGAAGCGAGAACAGAGAGAAGAGCAATCAGCTTGTTGCGCGTGATAGGGTCGAACGTATTGTTCTGCCAGTCTTCCTTCCAGTTCGGCTTATCAAGAAATTCATTCATCCTATCCACACTGTCTTGAATGTAATCGTTGATATTTCTTTGCTTGCCATTCTTTGTAAAAAAACGGATGTTCGCTTCTTTCGATTCGCGATACTTTTCAAACAACTGATAATGCTTATTATAATTTTCACCAAAAGCAGTCTCACTGGCATCAATCTCTTGGAAAGGTCGCTCGGTTACTTCTTTGGATTGTTGATTTGTTTTTGGCATAAAGATATTACCCAAATAGTCGGGTATTTACCCGACTACACCGCCACTAGACATTGTGTATTGTTTGCGTTGCGGTCTTTTTTTATTAATATTTTTTTTATAATTATATGCGTAATATGTAAAAGCATCGCCGATATGTGAGAACTCATTGTGTTGGGGTGTGCCTGTAGATGCGTTGCCAGTCTTAGGTTTCACAAACTGCCAGTTCCTCATCATTTCAATTGTAAGTTTACAACTGTCTGAGACACGAACATTCGCGAGTATATTACGCGCGGCAGAGATACGTGTCGTAATCTTCGTACGTTCAGATTTGAAAACATATCCGTGCCGCCGTAAAATACTGGCGTTACTTTCCCCCGACGTATGATTTTTGTTCTCTCCGCTATACGGGTCACCGTAGTGAATCCCATTAGGGTAGGGCTTGCTGTCGAGTATATCTAAATAATGATATATGGATGTTCCTTTTCCTTGGCCATCGTTGACATATTCATCAATGACATTGTACGTGCGATTCTCACGGTCATACTGCACCCATATCATAGCTGTTTGGTCTAGTCCAAAATCCCATGCCACATCTGGCGCTGGTAGGTTCGGGTCATATTCGAGAGCGGGTATGATTTGAATGTCATCGTCCCAATCCGCAAACACCTTCCCTGCCATTGACGCTTCATAATCGATATCCAATTCCTGTGACACTTCCTGTAGACTGGTTGCTCTTTGTTTCTGTTCCTCGTACCACGGGGATGTTGGTTCCTCTGTTTCTTCACCGTACGACAGGTCTTTCGCAAATATAGGATTAAGCGTCCAATGCAAACGTAGGTACAACTTCTGATTTAATTTCGCATCGCGCATGACATTAAAGAAATGACAATTCGTTCCGCGCGTGTTTGGCGTTGATAGCGGTATTCGACATTTCGTCGTAGCGCTGCATGACTGCCACGCTGCTTTGTCTGTCTGTTCCCACGATGCAAACTCATCAAAAAGAATTGCTTTCCGCCTATCGGAACGCCCAAAGTTCGTATTGTTCGATTCGCCCGCTAGCGTTGCGCCGTGCGTGGGATGAATTATAAGTCCCGTCTTATCGTGTATCTTATCGCGAAGACGGGGTATCATCCAGTCTGGCGTTTTCTCAATCATGTACCGCGCCTTACCTAGAAGTGATTTCACGTTACCGCGCATATCGACATTCTCAAACTTTTGGGAACCAACAAGCAAATCCCATTCATGGAAATTCCACCCCCAAACAAAAATGGCAATAAGGAGCCACGACAATCCAAGGTCACGAGATTTCTCTATTGGTAGGTCGTGTCCGAGATTGATAGCCTGGATGATAGATGCGGCGGCGCGGGCCTGATAGTCCCAAAGAAGGAATGGAATATTTTTCTTCTCTGGTGTTGTGGCTCTAGGATTCTGAATCCACGCAAAGTTGTCCGCCCAAAACTGAAAGCCCGTTTCCATATCGGAGCATAGGGTGTGGATAAGTATTGGATTCTCTGAAAATTTAGGATGATGGGGGTCGCTGAGTGCTACATAATCTAAGCGCGTGGACATCTTCTCATCAAGAATAGCCTCTTGTTTGACTGCTGAGATACGAGGGATATTTATCATAGTGTTACTTTTTATGTAGATTATTAGCGAGTTGTTCTTGTGCGAATACAATACGGTCGTCGCGTGACATATCTGGAGCCTTGAGGGCTTTGATGGTTTCTGCTATATCTAAGTGTTGTGTAGATGTTTGTTGTATATCCGTAGGTTTCTCATTATTAAGACGTTGAATACGGTCAATGGTTGTGATAATGTCTGTAAGGAGAGACGCGTTCTTAACTTGGTGATGGGGTTCCAGGGATTTAAAGGAGGAGAGCGTAGTGCGAATGGCATCTAGGAGTTCATCTTTGAGTTCCGTGATACGAGCGTTTTCACGGAGGACGGGGAGCGCACATAATTGTTTTTCAATCTCAGTGCGAGTCTCAGGTGACACGTTGAGGTAAGAGTTAATAGACTGGGTAGGAATCTTGTATTTCTTAGCCAGTTCTTTTTTGTCCATTCCCATTAGATAGTCACGTTGAAGTTCTTTAGAGACTGGAAATGTAAGGCGTTTGGTTTTGGACATAAGAGTTCTTTTATGGTGTAAGCATGGCACAAACAGGGGAAGATGTCAACAATAGGTATAGAGTAGGGGGGTGTGGATAAGTGAGTTATACACAGTGAGTTATACACAGTGCGCGCGCGCGTAGTGTGGGTGAAAAAAAATTATATATATTTTTTCCGCGGTTATCTATATATTATCTAGGGGGTGGGGCTGGGGTGGCATACCCCCTTGCCATTCGCGCGTGTAGTATAATGGAAATCCTATATCCCGAGTTATCCACAGCTTATCCACAACATAACACTGATTTTGTCAAGCGGTATGCTATGATGTGGGGGTAAAGTGTAGTAATGTATATTACACGAACCCGTGATATGCTAACCTTAGCCATACTTGACAGACTTTTTAAAGTACGCTATACTAATAATAGAACAAGCTAAATGCTAAACCTTAAATAAAACATAACAGTTTATGCAATAGCTTAACACTCTACACGCTACTGGTTACTCCCCTTTATATAAGGGCGTAACTGGTGGCGTACATATTAACTAATCAGTTACGCCGTATGCGTACAGCGTAACGCAAGGGTAAATATATGAAACTAACAAAAGAAATGTTGAAAAATTATCTTATTGACTGTGTAGGATACTCTGAAGAGGATTTAAGTTATTATCCTAATTATAAAGATTTACATAATTTGATCGATGAGCAACCTAAAGCCATTGAAGCTTGTAAAGCTTTTAGTGGGTTACCTAATAAATTTGATAATTAAACCTATAACTATATGTCAAAGTACTTTAAAGGCTACAAGAGCCTAAACACAATCAAGATGTTACTAACAAAAATGTTTAATAGATGTTACTAACAAGAGATAGAGAGCCGTTAGCGTAATACTAGCGGTTTTTTATTTGCTATGGGTATAAAGCCACGATTGAAATCTAAAGAGCTTAGAAACGATTTAAATGACTTGTTATTTTATGATACTACTGATTGATGTAGTTTTTTATTTTGACTTTACTCTTAAAGAGAAGGGAGGGTATTCACACCGCACACTAACTTTAACACCACGCACTACACATTTGACAAAATAACCATTTTATGAAAATTAATAATTCCTAGAATAGCCCACAAACACCGTATAACGCTACCAACATTTTTAAATGTACTACATCACAAAAATCCCCGAACAGCAAGTCAAAACGAAAAACGCCCCGTACGTACTATTGGCGTACTATTTTGAACCGCTAATCTTAGCACCATAGAGCAATAGTACATACATCACACCAAAAACAAGATTAAAAAAATAAAAAAAACTTAACTATATTATAAAACACTATATATAAAAAATTTTTATTTTCTTTTTTACTTTTATGTGTATATGTATGTACTATTCCGATTTTTAGCTAATCTTAGCTAAAAAAAATAGTACGCTAATAGTACGTAGTACGCCATTTCCGCAGAAAACCCAAAAAACTTGACAACGAAACCCAAATATGGTGCTTTTTTTCCGCTAACCTTAGCCCAAGTGTACGATACCATATTTTGACACATCGTGCGTTGTGTGTTCCTTTATTTTTTCCGCTAATCTTAGCCCAAACACTCCACCACATTCAACCTCATTTGTCAATGAAATACATCTTTTTACTAATAATTATGAATATATACCCATAACGTTTGACAATCATTACTAAATATTGCATAATACTGCATTTTAGAGTTATCCACAGTACAAAAGCTGGTTAAACTCCTCTTTAAAACTAAAGTTAACGTATTATTTGGCTTAGAAATTAGCAATAGAGCCATTGTATGCCATACTTTGACGTATTACTACAACTATGGCATAATACACTAGAGCCATTGTATGCCATACTTGACGTATCACTACAACTATGGCATACTACACTACTTATCCCCTTGACTTCTTTTTTTAACCGTGCTATACTAAATACAATGTTCATTGACAACTTATAATATACTTGTAAATAACCAAGTATATTATAACTATGGTGGCAGAATAAAGAGGAAGTCTGCTGTAAAAGTTTTCCTGTTTAGCAAAATTATGCAAGGTTTGTTACTGAAATAATACTAGTTACCTAGAGTAACACTAATCTAGTAGCCGAAGCATAACAGTAAAAATCCCCGACAAAACAAAAAGAGCGGGAGAGTGAGCTAAATAAAACACGCCATAATTCCTTGCACTTTTATTTGACAATTAAATATATAAATATATGGATAAAAAATACAATGTAGTTATAAAAGAAAATAAAACTGGTGATACAGCAGAAGTAATTGGTAAAAATATGAATTTGCCAAATGCTGAAAAAAGAGAAATGACTGGATTATCACGAATTGATAGAAACAATTATTTTGTTGCTATTGAAGAGATTTAATCAACCAGTGGTATACGCCCTTGTCAAAACGCCTAGCGATATGGGTAGTGCCACGAACTTAAAACCATATGAACAAACCAACTAAAGAAGAAATAATAAGTTATCAAGAATTACACAATGCCGACGAAGTCGGAATAAATGACCAGTGGGATTTTGATACCGCAGAATATCATTTACTTTTAAGTGATAAATATTATTATAAAAAATAAACCATTGTGGTGGACAAGTTATGTATCAACGGGACTAATTAACAGCCACAACTTAAAACAAACCCTATGAAACCAGAAATAACAAACATACACATTGCTAGTCAAAGAATATCTAAAATATATGATATTAAAATTGACAATGACAAAGAAATTACTGTCAACAAATGGTGGCAGGAAAGCGACATTGACACTGGTTATGATGAAGTTGACTGGGAATTTTATGATAAAAAATCACAAACCATTTACGACGCACTATCAGACGACGACCAACAAGAACTTAGTGATTTTATTAATGGGATGACCCTAACAAAAATACAAAAAGAATATTGTCTTGAATGTGGTAGTAAAATGCACGAAGTACCAGACAGCGAACAAACGGAGCTTTATTTATGGTGTAATAATTGTGATGTGTCTATGGATAGCGACGGAGGATATACTAAATAACATACCCGTAAAAACCCGTGCGAATTCTGTGGTGTAAACTGTGGCACTAGCCACCACCCCAACTGTTTAGCATTAAAGCAACTTAACAAGCAAGGACGAGGGTATAAAATGAATAAAATAAGTAAATTTAAACAAATAATTAAGATATTGACAACTTAAAATATATTTGCTATATTAAAGGTAATTAACCTTACGACAAAGACACTCTATTTTTGATGAGTTTACTCGTAAGGTTAGCTCATTGAAGTGGAGTGTCTTTGTTTTTAGAAAGTAAATATATGAGAATTTGTAAAGTAAAAGGTTGTAATAATAAACACCTTGCAAAAGGATATTGTGTTAAACATTATAAACAGTTTAAAATACATGAAAAAATATTTAAAAGGACATGCTTTACCCCGAACGAAATTGTTTGTAAAGGTAAAATATGTGAAATTATTTTGTATAATAATAATTGTAAAGAAATAGCTAGAACAATAATTAATAAAGATGATTTTAAAAAAGTAAAAGATTTAAAATGGTATTTAGATGATAAAGGATATGTTTTAAATGGAAGATTTAAAATTCGTTTACATCATCTAATACTACCTAGAAAAAAAGGACTTTTTACCGACCATCAAGACGGAAATCCACTCAATAATAGAAAAAACAATTTAAGATATGCTACTAACCAACAAAACCAAATGAATAAGAAAAATGTTAAAGGATATTATTGGCATAAAAAGGAAAAAAAATGGGTTACAAAAATTGTAGTAAATAATAAATATATTCATTTAGGTTGTTTTGTAAAAGAATCAGAAGCAAGACAAGCCAGAAAAAATGCAGAATTAGAATATTTTGGTGAATTTGCTAAATAACTAAAACTAATCCTGTGGATAACTATATCCAGAATTGCTAACACTAGCCAATATCACACACTCTTTACACCACTCCTAAAAAAAAGTATAATAAATATATGAATAACTTTACAGACAAAATAAGACAAATGCAACAACTTAATTCTTGTTTAGAAAGAACAAAAGATTTTTTGGATTTATTAAATAAAAGCCAGACCGCAACGGGAGATAATAAAACCACAGAAAGAATAAATAATTTACACTCTATCAAAATTGAAACAGATATATGTACTGGTTCTCAAAGCCCAAATTATACTGAAAATATTTACTCTGATATACAATTTACAAATGAAATTGCAAATATATTAATTCCTTTATGTCAAAAAAGAATTAAAGAGATTGAGGAAGATTTACAAAAGAAGTTTAACAATTAATTTAAAACAAAACTTATGAAAACACAAAACATTATTCAAGCAAGTGTCAATGTAATTAAACTTGTAAATTTAAAAAAAGGTGATGTATTTAAAATTGTAAAAGCTGATTCTTACGATAGTGGTATTACTTTTAATATTGTAGTTGAACTTTACAATGATGGAGAAAATTCTTTTATTGAAGTGCTACAATATGAAAAAAGTTATTCAGAGATTAAAGCTAAAATGCAAACTTTTAATGGCACAGATGATATTGCTATTTTTCCTGCCAAATTAGATGAGGTTGAAGAATACTTTAAAAGCTCATTAGAACAAATTGGTGAAGATATTGAAAAAGATAAAAAGAATTTACAATCAAAAATTGTATCATACGAAAAAGCACAAACTTTTGTTGCTAGTGAGATGTCAAAACAAATTCAAGAAGCTGAGTTTAAAGAACAAACAATAGAAGAATATCAAGCAGACAAAGCACTGAAAGAAAGTAAGATTAAAGAATTAAAAGAAGATAACCCAACCCAACCCCTATGTTTTACGACCACCCAATTTTAACCACCACAATAGTATCTGTATTAATTTTTACACTTCTTATTGTTGGTGGTAACCAAATAAGTAAATATTCTTGCATAAAAAAGACTGAACTAATGAATCTTAATTGTAACTATACATTTATGACTGGTTGTATGATAGAAATAGACGGACAATGGCAACCATTTAATGAATATAATACAATTAATTTAAAATAAATCTTATGGAAAAAACATTCAACAAAGAAAACGGTCAAACCACTTGGCTACTAAATAGGTGGTACCACAAAACCTTTTATGTTGTCGGCATAATATCATTATTATACCTAGCGTTTTGTTTTATTGTAGGACTTACGGTAGGTATTGCTAGCTGGATATGAAACTAATAATCAAAACTTCAACTCAAAAATCTTATAACAAAGTCTTGGAGAAACTAGAAAAGGACTACCCAGATTTAAAATGGGTTACAGGAGATAAGCCTTCTGAGTTAGATTACTGGGAAGAAAAACAAGACAAAACCATTTTACTTATCAACGATGATGCCTTATCTTATGGTTATGTCGGTGAAGAAAACTGGAAAAAATATAAAGATTCTTATAAAATCCAAGATGCAAATGATTATTTAAAAGAATCTTTAGGAGAAATACAGCCTGGAGACTGGGTAAGACTAACAAAAGATTACGGTATTGATTTAAAAGAAGGGGAAGTATATGAAGTAGTAGGAAACCAAGATAAAGATGGAATTTTTATTACTGTAAAACACGATGGTGATAATTCATGTTTATCCCCACACAAAGAAAATATGGTTAAAATAGAATGTCCTTATTCTGAATGCAATAATCTTCTATCTGAAAAAGCACTAGAAGAAGCACCAGGCTTTGTTCCAGCATACCAACCAACACCCAACCAACCAGATAATCGTTACTTAGACATGCTAACCTTTGGGACTGCATATTCACATAATAATAACTTATCAACTAAACCTAAAATTATGTCAAGTATTAAACAATTATTTCAATCAAAAGAATCAAAAGCAATTAACAGCCTTAACTGGGGCGAAAACAGTAAAGATTTAAATCAAATTGGATTATGGGAATTCCTAGAATACCTATATGAAACCGAAGACGAAGCACGTAAAGACTTTCTAAAGAAAGCCATTGAAATTAGTAAGGAATAATTTTTTCAGCTCTGACCGATTCAGAGTGGTGGGTGTTATGTGTTTTTCACAGGAAAGCGACGTCCTTAACACCATGGGTGGCACCTACCATTTTGGATAGTTACCCCACAGCTGGATATTCTTTCAACCAAGTAAAGAAACCAGCATATGACACTTGGAGGGGATAGTATTGTACGCACCGATATAAAAGTGAGACTACAGTTAATGACACTCACGAGGAACGCTGATATTATCTTCGCTAGTTGCACACGTGCCAGTTATTACACAATTCCTCTGTCAATGGCAAGAATTGTGTCTAGCTGTGGGGTAATTAAAAATAAAATATATGGAAAACACAAAAGATGAAAAATATGAAGAAGCAAAAGAAATTGTAATAAAAACAAGGAAAGCTTCTGCTGCTTTTTTACAAAGAAAATTACAAACTGGATATGCTAGGTCAAGTTTGATTCTAGAAGATTTAGAAAGAGAAGGTGTTATTGGTCCACATAAAGGGTCTAGAATGAGAGAGATATTAGTTTAACCCCCTCCCCAAATTTGGGGATGGATAAAACAAATAAGAAAAAATATATTGATGGTTTAAAACAGGCTAAATTCATTTTAAGTAAAACTAAAACCCCACCCCAAAACGAGATTAATTAAAGAAAAACTTATGATTACTGAAAAACAGTATAATAACATATTAAAACAATTTTTTCCTAAATGGAAAGTTTATTTAATAAATAAAATAGCTAAATTGTTTAAAATTCAAATGAAAACAAAAATAACCAATTAAAATAAAATATTATGAAGAAAGATAAAATATATATAGTTTATGATGAAAGAGCTAGAACAATGGACTTATGTGGTTGTACTGTTATTTTGTCTACTCAAAACAAGAAGTTTGCATTTCAAGAAGCAGAAGAATCAAGAGGTGTTATTGAAGAATGTGATTTTGATGGTAAAACTGCTACAAATGGAGTAATTATTAATTAACCGCGCAAACCAACATTAACATTTAACCAACCTCCTAAATAAAAAAGTATGAAGAAAAAAACTAGAGAAGAATTAAAACAAGAGTATTTGAAATATGGTACTGAACAGTCGTGGGAAGAATATGAAAAAACTTTTTTTAAACTAGAATTTAACCAACCCCCTAAATAAAAAAGTATGAAGAAAAAATATTATTGTGATAATTGCCAATATGAAGTAGTTGAACGAGAAGATATAAACTACAAAAAGAATACAAAACCAATAATATGTTCTGATTGTAAATTTATAGCTGAATTATTTGGAACTTATCCAGTATGGGGTAGCGTGTGTTAATAACCCCGCGCAAACCAACACCAACATTTAACCAACCCCTAACTATTAGCTAATATAAGCTAAAAATTATGACTAATCTAAAACAAAACAAAAAATTTCCATTAAAAGGTATGGGTATAACTGGTGGGTATGGTGATGGAAAAATATTTGCTTTAGGAAATGCTGATAAGATAAACAATATGAAAAATCTAAATGAACTAATAGAAAAGATAATTAAAGCAATCCCAGAACTTGTTGAACAGGTTGGTGAGGATGAATGGAATTTAACAAGACCAATAACTTTTGAAAATGTTTTGGTGGCGATGAATAAATTAGCACACGAGTATTTTATAACCACAGATGGAACATTTTATTGTATTGAATCAAATATAAATGATGGCGAAACGCAAGAAATTAGAATGTTAGATATTATTTGGCAACTAAACAAACCCCTAGACCAACAGTCAGAAGAAACTATTAAATTTTTAAATGAGATATTATGAAACCCCTAATAGAATTTAGAGATAAGTATAGAGATAAACTTTCAGCAGAAGACCTTGCTGATATTATATTATGGCATACAGATAGAATTAGAGAAGTTTTTGATGAGATATTGGGTTTTGGTGAAATAGTTAGCAGACCAAATTTAAAAGAAGATATAAATAAACTAAAAAAAGAATATTTTTTATGAAATACCTACTCCTATTCCTAATCCTCCTCAACATATTCTTTACAGGATTGGTTTGGCAGATGAAGACAGTTACCGAAGCACAAGTCATCAAAACCAATATGCTAGATAGAGCATTCTGTCAGATATTAAGTGATAATAAATTGACAAGTGATTTTTATAAATGTAATTAAAAATAGAAAGTAAATTTATGCCAGAAGCAACACAAGGACAATGTGAAGCACAATCACCGACAGAAGGTGTTTCAACACCAAAACCAGAAGTAACACAATTATCAATCCACAAACATTCAAACGGATATACAGTTAATGGATATGGTTTCGGAACAAAGGTATCTATTACTTTAGAACACGCACTTGATTTTATTAAAGATGAATTTGATAGTTAATTTTTAGAGGGCCTTCTATAAAGTTAATTGACAACCAAACCTTATACAAAATAACCAAAACCTTATACAACCCTATGCAAAATAGCTCACAAACTATGCAAAAGACTCAAACACATAAAATTAAAGAGTTCCTTTGATATCACTTTATTGCTACAAAAGATGAAAAAGATTTTTGGGATAATATTTAATTAAAGAAAGATATATGAAAGTAATATCAAAAAACAAAATACCAATTAAAATGTGGTTAGATGATATGGAAAGTGGAGCAATAGACCAAGCGTCTAATCTTGCTAATTTACCATTTGCTTTTAAACATATCGCTATAATGCCAGACGCTCATCAAGGTTTCGGGTGTCCAATAGGAAGTGTGGTTGCTACTAAAGATGTGATAGTCCCAAATATCGTTGGTGTGGATATTGGGTGTTTTTCTGGTAATACTAAAGTTCCTTTATTAAACGGGGATGAAAAAACATTGAAAGAATTGACAAAAGAAAAGAAACCTTTTTATGTTTATTCTGTTAATAATGATAAAGAGATAACTGCGTGTTTGGCTATAAGTAGAAAAACAAGAAAAAATGCAGAAGTGATGAAAGTATTTTTAGATAATGATGAGTGTATTGAATGTACATTAGACCATAAATTTATGCTAAGAGACGGTTCTTATTGTGAAGCTCAAGATTTAAGCATTGGAGAAAGTTTAATGCCATTATATAAGAAATATGATAAAGATAATTATGAAAGTGTCTATAATCCTAAGACAAAAACATATCAAAGAACTCATTGGTTATTAGCAAGAACAGGTGTATTGGGAGAAGTTCCTGGGTATAAAAATCAAAAAACAATTATTCATCATAATGATTTTAATCAAAATAATAATGACCCAGACAATCTGAAATTTATGGGGAATAAAGACCATAGCAAATATCATAGAGGAATAGTTGAAAGAAATACACATTGGCAATCTAAAGAATTTGAAGAAAAAAGAATTGCAAGTATAAAAAATAAAATTAAAACGGATAAAAATTTTTTAGAACAGAAACAAAAACAAGGAAAAGACAATATTGTTAAGTATATGAAGGAAAATAAGGGTGAATTTTTAGACAAAGTTAAAGATAATGGTAAAAGAGGTGCAAAATATTTAATTAAATATAACAAGTCAAAAAAAGGTAGAAAAAAGTCATCAGAAAATGGAAAGAAATATGGTTTTGGTAAAAAAACAAATAATCATAAGGTTGTAAAAATTATTATAGTTAGAAAGAAGGAAGATGTTTATTGTTTAACAGTAGATAAGTACCATAATTTTGCATTATCTGCTGGAGTTTTCGTCCATAATTGTGGAATGTGTGCGGTTAAAACTTCTTTGACTGAAATTGATACCGAAACACTTAAAAAAGTAATGGGTGAGATTAGGAAACAAATACCTGTTGGGTTTAGTCATCATAAGGAAAAAAATATAAATTTACCACAAGAAGATTGGAATAAAATAGATGAATATCTTGACAATAAATATGAAATAGTATAGAATATAAGAAGGAGGTAATCACTAATCTTATATTTTATGAAATTTAAAAAATGTTTAAAGTGTCGTAAAGCTGTATCAAAAAATTGTCATCTAGGATATTGTAATAAATGTCGTGATAGAACAGGAAAAAATAATCCTTTTTATGGTAAAAAACATAGTAAAGAAAGTTTAGAAAAAAGTAAGAAAAATCGCTCTAATGCTTCTAAAAAATTATGGCAAAACAAAGAATATCGTAATAAAGTTATTAAAGCTGTTTCAAAACCAAGAAAAGAGGGGTTTAAAAAAGAGCAAAGCGATAGAGTATTACAATGGTATATAAATAACCCAAAGCAAAGAGATAATAGAAGTATAAAAATGAAAGAAAGTTGGCGACAAGGTAAAATAGAACCAAACATAAATTCAATAAATGAATCAAAGTTAGAACGAGAATTAAGAGAAAAATTAATAAGGCTATTGTCTAATAGAAATGTTAGAAAAACAACAATTAAAATAAACAACAGATGGTTTTATCCTGATATACGAATTGATAAGAATATAATTATAGAATTTTATGGCGATTATTGGCACGCTAATCCTAAACTGTTTAAAGCAGATGATATTGTTCACCATAAATTTACGGCTAAGCAGATTTGGAGTAATGATAAAAAAAGAATAAAGATTTTAGAAGATAATGGATTTAAAGTTTTTATTGTTTGGCAAGATGAATATCAAAAAAATAAAGATTTAGTTATTAAAAATATAATAAATAATTTATGAAAATTAAAATAACTCGTGAAGAATACGAGAAAAAAAGAAAGGAAATTGCCTCCCAGCTTGGCACGCTGGGAGGTGGTTAGGCAATCACTTCATTGAAATTCAAAAAGGTGATGATGGTCATATTTGGATAATGATACATAGTGGTAGTAGAAACATAGGGTTTAAGGTTGCTCATCATTATAATAAATTGGCTAAAGAATTAAACAAAAAATGGAAGAGTGAAGTTCCGCCAAGTTGGGATTTAGCATTTTTGCCTATTGATGGCGAAGAAGGACAATTATATTTAAGAGAGATGCAATACTGTGTAGATTTTGCTTTAGCTAATAGACAGTTAATGATGGATAGAATTAAAGACATATTTTATGATATTGCTTTTCAAGATTGGGATATAAACTTAGGAAGACCATTTGATGAAACAATAAACATAGCCCACAACTATGCAAAGATGGAAAACCATTTTGGTAAAAATGTAATGATACACAGAAAAGGAGCAACACTAGCAACTGAAAAGACAGTCGGAATAATCCCAGGCTCTCAAGGAACTTCATCATACATAGTTCAGGGTAAAGGAAACCCAGATAGTTTTAATTCTTGCTCTCACGGAGCAGGTAGGAAGATGAGCAGAAGTAAAGCCAAAGAAGAATTAAACCTTGAAGATGAACAAGCTAAATTAAAAGGGATAATTCATAGTGTAAGAAACCAACAAGATTTAGATGAAGCACCAGGAAGCTATAAAGATATTGATGTTGTAATGGAAAATCAAAAAGATTTAGTTGGTATTTTAGTAAAATTAACCCCACTAGCTGTTATTAAAGGATAATCAGGGTGTGGTGCAGTTGGTAGCATACTCGCTTTGGAAGCGAGAGGTCGTAGGTTCAAGTCCTACCACCCTGAATTAAATTAATTATAAATTAACCTAACCCTATGATAAACCACAAAACATTAGACCTCCTACTAGACGACAGAGTACAAATGCCTAGAATGTTTAGCTATGATGAAGTTCAGATACTGTTAAAAGAATATAAAAATAAAATTGAAAAGGATTTATTGCAAATAGCTGATGATGGTGAAATTGAAGACCTTCGGCGTGAAGTTACAAGATATTTTGAAGATAATAAATTAAGATAAAATGTATGGAAAAATTAATAATACCAATTCAATCAACAGATGAAGTATCCGACGGGTACCACACCTTTAAAGAACTTTATGAACACAGAATAACTCTGTTTATAGCTTTATGTAAACAGATAGAATCTGACCCAAAGTATCAAAATTTCAATGAAGTGTGGCGTGCCGTATTTCATTCAGACGGAAGTCAAATAAAAGATTGGTTTGTTCTCGGCATAGGAAAGGGAAAAGGAGAACAAATTACTTATCACTTACCAATAGATAAGTGGGGGGATTGTGAATTTGCTCAACATTTAGAAAAAGCACCTGAATTTGATGGACACACACCACAAGATGTTTTAGATAGAATAAACAAATTAACCTAACCCTATGTTCAACAAAAAGACACTAGAAAACAATGCAGAAGCTACTTGGAAGTCTGGGATAAAGTCTTCAAAGATTAGGTATAAGATAAGATATAAACAACAATGTGAATCTAGTTATAATACCTTGAATGGAGCTAAAAAAATGGTAAAATTTTATGAAGAAATGCCTGAATGTTCAGATGTTGAAATGTTTGAAGTAATTGAGGAAGAGAGGAAGATATGACTAACGAAAAAATATTAAAAAAAGCTATTGAGAAAGCTGGATTAATGAATACCTTGATGCCAGGAGATAGCCATAGGGATTGTAGGTTTAAAAATTATTATGATATTGATTGGAAATGTTTAGTTGAACATAGTTCTTATTACCCACTCATCTTCTCCCACTCCTTTGCCAAAGCTTTTTGGGGAAAGGAATGTTTTTGTGAGGATTGTAGTCAAGAATATAGAATGTATAGTTTAAATTTTCCATATCTTGAATCGATTGAAAGATGGCAATACCACCTCCAACAATTAGTCTTAGAAGAAGAACCACTTAAATATTTAGAGAAATTCTTATGAACAACTTCATCAAAAATTATAAAGAGTTAAACAAAAACCACAAGCTAGAGCAACCATCTAGTTCTGAAAGAACTAGATATAATGGTATGATTTATCTTACTATCGCTTTTGCAGTAGTTGTAACAGCATTGGTGTTTACCTGTATAGGGTTCGCTCTGTGTTGGATAGATGTCAACCAGTTTTATCATTTAATTTGGAAGTAATATGCGCGCAGAAGAAATAATACAATATTCATCAGATAAAGAATTACCATTTTATCTTATCGAAGAAAATGTTTATCTTAAATATTATATTTCCGCAGCGTTTGATATAGAAATTGAAAATCAGCCAATAGTAATAATATTTAAACGACAAATTATAAAGATGTTAGGTAATTACAACAAAGATGATTTTGACACAGTTCTTTCAGAACTGCGTCGATTATATAAACTAATAATTAAATCCTTCAGAAAAATTGAAGATACAAAGAAAGGAAACAAATACTTATGACTAAATTTAAACAGTTTATGCAAGACAATGATATAGATATTAAAGACTTTGCATACGAAATGAAACTTACTCAAGCTACGCTCTACGGTTGGATGGCAGGTAGACGCATACCACACATCAAAAGTTTAGCTAAGTTACGTTCTTATTTTCAAGAACACAATATAGATTTAGATGTTATAGATATGTTTATCAATTAAAGTAAAGGTTATGGCAAAAGCAATTAAACTCTGCGAGATTGCAGAAGAATTCGTACAACACCAGGATTTCGCAGATGATTTAGCATATTGCTTTGGCCACGATACTTTTTATCTCTGGAATGACTACTACTATAAGAAACTCAATGACGATGAATTCACAATAGAAGTTAGACTTTTTGTTAGAACAAAGTTTCCGACGTTCAATGTCACGACAAACACGTTGCGCGATATAATCAATCAGGTAAAAATGATTTGTAACTTACGAGTAGAAAACACCAATCAGAAGTTCGCGGCGCTCAAAGATAGATACCTTAACCTTGAAACATTTGAGACATTACCAACAGATAAAGAGAAACTTGTAGCGTTCAGTTTTCCATACACATCGGAGGAATTGCATACCACGACAACAAAAAACTTTAATCATTTTTTATCGTCATCGCTTACAAAAGAAGAAGATAATAAAAAGACTGATGAGGATTTAGTGGATTATGTACAAGAGATGTTTGGATTTTTTTTGCTCGCAAATCTTAACAGTGCAGGCGCGTTCTTCTTACTCGGTAATGGTGCTAACGGAAAATCTATACTTACATATATTCTGCAAGAGATGTTCACACCAGAATATTATTCAGCAATGAGTATTCAGGATATGACAACAGATAAGTTTGCAGGTGTAAATCTTATAGGTAAGAAAATAAATATATCCAATGAGGAAGAAAGTAAATACTTGCGTTCCGATAAGTTCAAAGCGATGATTACTGGTAATCCAATAAAGATGGAATATAAGTTTGGTAAGAGTTTTATGTATGCTCCTCGTACCAAATATATATTTGCATCGAACGAACTCCCAACTTTTGAGGGGTTAAACTATGGTGTCAGACGCAGAATTAAAATTATTCCTTTCTTCCGTATGTTTAAGGACGACGACCCAGACATTATTCCTGAAAGTCTTATGCAATCTAGGCTTCAGGTTGAACTCCCAGGAATTATAAACTGGGCAATACAAGGCGCTAAGAAGTTCGTAAAGAATAATTATGTGTTTAATGTACCGAAAGCGTCTAAAAAAGCTCTCAAGGTTTTTGAAGAAGATATGTCATCATCAGTACAGTTTGTACGTACACACTATAACGTTTCTAAGGAACAATGGATAGCTAATGACGATATATATGAAGAATATAAATTCTGGTGTCATAAGAATGGCCGTAAGAGTGTCGCTAGCGCGCGTTTTCATAAAGAAGTATTGGCTACGGTTGAAGGTTTAAAGGCCGAATCAAAATATAATAATAAATCAGGTAGAACTATGCGTTGTAAAAATTTAGAACTTATTACAAACGTACCACAAAAGGTCGATGTGACTAACACAGACAATTTAGGAGAGGTATTTTAATATGAAAAACCAACTAAGAGATTATAAATTTAAAACATTTAGCACGTGGCCTGAACTTGCAGAGTTGACAGGGTTGGATGAAAGACAACTAATGCGTGTAGCAAAAATGGATAATAAACAAATTTTAACATTAAGGCTCAGTATCTATCACGCCATAAAAGAGGCACTAGACATTGACCTATTAGAGGTAATATATGAATAATGAATCAAACACAAATCCTTTCGGTGAAGGATTTAAAGAAGCAGACGCAGGTGCTTTTATCTATTGGAAAGAAGCTACCGCAAAAGACGATGATAAAAAATGTATTCCAGTTGGCGGTTCTATTAAAGGAACACTAACAGCTGTTGAAGACAAAGAAAGTTTATTGCCAGGTAAAGAAGGTGTGATGGAATTAGTTTACATCATTGAAACAGAAGAAAATGATGTTTATAGAATAGGCTCACGTGGTAAAGTTTTTGACAAACAAATGTCTAAAGTTCTTATCGGTCAACAAGTTGGATTCTTGTATGCAGAAGACATCCCATCAAAGACAAAAGGTTATAGTGATTTCAAACTTATCAAGGTTTATCCTGGTCAAATGAATCCTGATTTTGTTGCTACTCCTGTTCGCTGGGAAGAAGTTTCAGAAGATAATGAACCAGAAGCAACTGTTGATAACACTGAACCGTTTAAGGGATAGTATGACCGACAAAGTTGAAATAAAGGAACATTATAGAAATGGTTATTTATTTAAGCGTTTAATAAATGGGATAGAACAAGAATTAACTTTGGATGAAATGGGGTATAAAGCACACAATGTATTTACAATTAAAGCAAAATTTCCACCAGAATATTTTAAAACGATATATGGAATAACGGGAACAAATTAAACATATGAAACTAACAGCAACTAACTACTACAATCCAAAGCGTAATAAGTATCTTTCTAATAGCAAGATAAATGATTACAATAAAGACCCGTACTATTTCTATGAGCGCCACATAAAGTGCTGTATTGAGTTTAAAAGCACACCTGCGATGATTGTAGGTAGTGCTGTAGATACTATCCTTACAGGTTCGTGGGAGGATTTTAATGAGCAGTATGTTGTTGCAACTCCTAAAGAAGCATTGCCTGCGGGTGTGACACGTATCACATCCGCGCAGTACGATACCATTCAAGGTATTGCACTCGCGGTCGAACGCACAGACGCGTTTAAAGACTTAAAAAAGTACAAGACACAAAAAATCCTACAAGTAGATTTTCCCGATATGGGTATATGGAAAGGTGTTTCGGGTATTCCGGACTGGTTAAAGATTGATAACAAAAAGGGTACGTGCGAGATTGTGGATTTAAAAACATCGTCAACAGTCGCGCACCGCAAGTTTCATTTTCACGCGTTAGATTTCAACTACTATCGACAGGCCGCGATGTATAAGATGATGGTTCAGCTGTTGTACCCTAAGGTTAAGAAGTTTATAAACAAATTGCTTGTAGTAGAAAACACAGGACTACATCGTGTCAATGTATTTGACATCGACCAAGAGTATTTAGATAACATAATTCCGTATATCTATAATGATATACAAGTCATCGTAAAACACGATGACTACAATCCAACTAATATTAAATGGGACGATGCACTAGCACTCCCATTTAAACAACAACAAGAAGAAATATGATTACATTAACAGATTTACCAGATATAATTATGCAATTACCACTATCTGATACAGACAAGTTAGAGATATTAGTAGGTGGCCATAATAAGATAGTAAGTGCAAGTCCTATATATAGTTTTTTGTCTGGTAGAAAAACAATAAACATTAATGAATTAAAATTAAAAAAGAAAGAAACAATATGAAATATGTAAAAGAAGTTAACGCGCTACGCGCGGAGAAGTTAAAAGAATATCAAATAAAGGTCTTGGCTGATTTAGAAGACACACGAATAAATGAGAATGAAATATTTGTTACACGTATAGCAGAATTAGAAAAAGAAATAAAGAGAGTTGAAGCATTAACATTAATACCAATTAGTAAGGAAAGAGGAAATCCTTATGACGACAGAAGCTAATTTTCAAAAATATATAACATCAAAACAAGTGATGGCGGACTACGTTGGTCTCATTAAACAATCGCAGATGACAATTAGTTCGTATGAGTTGTTTGAAAAGAATGGTCGCATACTTACTAAAACACAGAATGAAAACAAAAGTAATGTTGAGAAACTTATTTCACATTACCAACCATTAGTAACTAAACTTACGAAATATGTGCGTGAATACGAACAACAATTCATACAAGCCGAATATTCCATCAAGCTCGAAGAGCTTGATAGAGATATTTCCAGAAGCTGTGGAGATAGTAAAGGAAAAGATAAAGGAAACACAGGAAAGAATAAATGATATTAACGATTTTAAATACCGCCAACTTCGGCGCGCGCCACAAGACCCATTTGCCAAAAGCGTCTTTATGTGGGCTGTTGATTTAGTCAACGACGATGAACTCAACAAGTGGAAGCGTGTCTTACGTTGGCAGAATCATCTTGTTTCTACCAAAAGCTCCAAAGGAGCTATTGATGAAGATGATGTTGTGTTGGCAAGACAACGCAACATTGTTGAAGTTGCTAAGGAATATGTTGATGTTGTGCAGATGGGTTCACGATTCAAATGCGCGTGTCCTTTCCACGACGAGAAAGAGCCATCTCTTACATTTTATCCCGACAACAACAGCTACTACTGTTATGGTTGTGGCGTGGGAGGAGATGTAATTAATTTTTATATGAAAATTAACAACTGTGATTTTGTCACAGCTGTAAAGGGATTGATATGACTAAATACGAAACAGCAAAGCTATTATTTGATGATTTCCAAAAGATTAAAGTAAGACATAGATTATCAAGCTACAAAGGCATAGGTAGACCAAAGAAATCTGATTATGTTGTTGGTACAATGGAAGAAATAAGAGATATAGTGGCTTTAGATATGTTGACTAATGGTTTTAGTGCTATATATATTAACAAATAATTTTATGGAAATTATGAATATAAAAATAATTAGAACAGTCCTAATATTTTTGTGTAAAAAAGGTATACATTTACGACACGATAAACGCGGTAGGTGCTACTATTGTGCTAATATTAAAATAAAAAACATATGAACTCACAACAAATAACACATTACAAATTAATCTTATCAGAACGAGAAGCAAATATTTTAAAATATTTGTTGGTTTACTGCAGACATCGAGCTACTAAACATATCACACCTGTAACAAACTATATTGAACACATCGATGATTTAATAGAAATCTTATGAAACTTGACAAATTAATATATGTAATATATAATTATGGTGTAGTGTAATTAATACATTACATATATGTCAAAACCACATAATTTTAAAGATTTAACTAATAAACAATTTAATAGATTAAAGGTTACAAAATTACATTTAACTAAAAACAAAAGAAGTTACTGGTTAGACATGTTAAGAGAAACTTTTATAAGAAGAATATTAAATTATGAATGGTCAATCAATAAAGCTATATCAACACCAGTTAGACCTATTAAAAAGAAATCCTAATAAATGGCTTTTGGCTTGGCAAACAGGAACTGGAAAAACTATTGCATCTTTAAAACTTGTAAAAGGGAAAGTTTTAATAATTGTTCCAAAATCATTAAAAAAACAATGGCAGGAACAGACAAGACACTTGGTACTAACAAAGGAAGAATTTAAAAAAAAAGCTGATACATTACCAAAATATGATTGTTTATTAATTGATGAAATCCATTATTTTTCAGGATATAAATCACAGATGCATAAACGATTAGTTGCATATATTAGAAAATATAAAATAGTATATATATATGGATTAACTGCTACTCCATTTATGTCTAGTGTCTGGAGTATCTTTGCGCTTGGTATTATATTAGGTAAAGATTGGAAGTGGCACAAATGGAATAGTTATTTCTTCAATCACGTTAGAATGGGTAATCGTAGGGTACCAGTTCCAAAGAAAAATATAAATGGAGAGCCAGTAAAAGATATTGTAGCTAGACTTGTCAACCAACTTGGCAACACGGTGCGTATGGACGAGTGTGTGGATTTACCAGAGCAAACATTCAAGACAGAATACTTTGGATTACACGCTTCGCAGAAGCGTGCAATAAAAAACATCATAGATGTCATACCTATTGTGCGTTGGACTAAGATACATCAGATTTGTGGTGGCACACAAAAGGGTGATGGCTATACTAAAGATGAATTTTACAAGTCAGAGAAACTTGACAGATTGAAAGATTTATTGCAAGAGCATAAAAAGGTTATTATTGTTTGCAGGTATAATAATGAAATCACTTATGTCCGCGACGAAATCGCTGACATAAATGATAACGTATATGTTATAAACGGTGCTGTAAAAAACAAGCACGAGATACTTGAGAAAGCCAATAACCAGGATGAGTGTGTATTGATTGTAAACGCCGCGTGCAGTGAGGGGTGGGAGGCACCAACATTTCCTACGATGATATTTTATAGTTTAGACTGGTCATTAAAAAATGCTGTTCAAATGCAAGGTAGAATATCGAGAATAAATAAATTAAAGAAAAATTTATATATCTATTTTGTTGTCAAGGATAATGTTGATGAAGAAGTATATAAATGTATAATGAAAAAAGAAGATTTTCATGCAACTCTTTACAAAAAATAAAATATATGTTAGAGTGTATATATAATAATTAATTCGGGACAACAGCACTCTATCTTTAGATAGGTTTTTCACCCGAATTATCCTATTTAAAATAGGGTGCTGTTGTTGTTTAGAAGGGATAATAGTATGGACAAAAGAGTTAAAGATATAACTGGTCAAAAGTTTGGTAGACTAAAAGTTATAAAGTTTGATGGAATTAAAAATAGTAATGCTTATTTTTTATGTAAATGTGATTGTGGAACTATCAAATCGATACTAGGAAAAAATATAAGAAAAGGACATACTAAAGCGTGTGGTTGTTTAAATAAAACAATTAATATTAAATATAGAAGATTTTATAATATATACTGTGGCATCAAAGGTAGATGTAATACAAAAAGTAATACTAAATATTACATGTATGGTGGTCGTGGAATAAAAAATCTTTGGAAATCGTTTGAAGAATTTAAAGATGATATGTATGAATCATATTTAGAACACATAAAAGAATTTGGAGAAAAGGAAACCACAATAGATAGAACTAATAACAATGGTAATTATGAAAAGAATAATTGTAGATGGAGAACAGGTAAAGAACAATGTAATAACACACGAAGAAATAGATTATTAACATTTAACAAACAAACAATTACTTTAACACAATGGGCTAGAAAATTAAATATTAAACGTTCAACATTAAGTAATAGAATTAATACATTAAAGTGGTCAATCAATATAATATGAAAAAGACCGAACAAAAAATAACAACGGAGATTAAGAAGTATTTGCAACACTTCAATAAATATGGTTCGTGTGCGATTGAAGTTAAACAAACACCGACAAGGTTATTAAATTATAAGTCGAATATAAAAGATAGGTGGCATCAGCTTGTGGCACTTCAAATTGTGAAACATAAACGGTTATTGTATAAGATTTCCGATATAGACGCAATGACCGCTAAACCTTTTGACCTTTTCTGTCTTGAGGGTGTGCCTGCGTTTTATATGATTTCATTTCAATACCCCAAAAACAAAACAGTATATATGATAGATGTCGATGTTATGGAAACAGAAATCCTACTAGGCAACAAAAAATCATTAAGTATTGAGCGCGCTAAAGAAATAGCGTTTGATAAGATACAAATTAAATGATTTATAAAACCTGTCGACAATGTAAACTATTATTGATGGCCGTGCCAGAGGTATTTTTTATTGATAATAATAACCAAGACGGGTTAAAAGGTATGTGTAAGGATTGTACTAGACAATATGCCAAACAGAATTATCATAAAAATAGAAAGTCTAAGTTAGTGACACGCTGGAAAGAACCACAGAGTTTCTGTAAGCGGTGTGGAATTCGGTTTTCGGGAGTGATAGCAGACACTAAACGTCACGAAGATTTAACAACTTTCTGTATAGACTGTGGTGATATTATAAAACAAAGTTTATGACTAAATACTTGACAGAAAAGCAGATATATGATTATAATAAAATAAAACTGCCATTAGATAGAATGACATTCTTATTAAAGGTGTTCTACACCTACGAGTTTGATTGTTTGGATAATGTTAAACAATCATTTATTAGAAAGGAAATAGATAAGTTATGTCTGACAAAACAGGAAAATTCATTTGGTACTTATTGATGATAGGGATTTTTATTCTTATCTGTATATGGGCAACAAAAACGGGTCCTAATACAGACCCAAATATTATTGAATTAAAAACATATCATAGTGATGGCTCGCAACCTGGTTACTACTACGGATACTAATTATTTCTGTGATTTAGGAACATAAAATCTTTCAAACCTAGCACCTTCACCAATTTGTAATAGTTGGTCTTCAATATCTCTCTGCAAGTCGCGGTCTGTGAAATACTTTTGTAGTTCTACATCTATGTCATAAATCTTTGCACCAGTTAAAAATGCTAACCATTTATCTACGGACTGCTTGTCGTTTTCAAACATCTTTTCTAGTGTGCCTTGAAATCTAGCAGTTGGAATATTTCTTAATATATGTAATGACTTCGGCGACGCATAATATTTTGTTCCATAGTCTGTTTCAATCTTTTTCACATTCATAAAATCTTTCATCCATTGCGGTGCCTTATTCATTATTATCTCTCCACTAACTGGGGAGATTTTTTTAATGTCTATTATTTTTTGTTCTCTAAAAAAATCACGTCCCAATTTGACTTCTAAAGGAAATTTAATTAATGGATTCAATGACGACAGTGTTGTCTTGCCTGGTGCTGCAACACGCTCTACAAAATCTTCTAACGGTAATCCAAACTTAGTTAAAAATCTATTACCTTCAATCTTAAACCCAAGACTATTTAAAGCCCATGATGGAATACCTTTTAAATCTTCTTCTGTTGGCTTACCACCACCAAATATTTCACTAAGATTTTTAGTAAATTTAATCTGACTAAGAATCCTTCTAGGGTTTTTAATAAAAGTTCTTGCCTGAAGCTCTGCATTTTTACGTGCAAAAGTATAAAAAGGTATAGCCCTTCTCATTATTTTACTCTCGAATTGTGTAATCTTTGTATAATCAAACCCAGCTTGTTCTGCTAGCTTAATCGCTTCTTTAAGTGTCTTACCTTTATTAAGTGCTGTTGATACAGCAGTTGATTTTTGCCACATCTCTATAAAATTACCTATCTGTCGTGGGTTGAGTTTTTGTATTTTAGATTTTATCTTAAATCCTTTAGTCCCCAAGTCATCAATGTAATCGCTAAGGTCTGAAATATACCTTGAAGCACCTCTAAAGTTTTCATTCATTATTTTTGACATATCCTCACCAGTACCAGTCCAATGTTTAAACTTTAAAACTTTTTTAGTTTTTCTCATAATACCCAAACCATTACCAAATATATTTTTTGGGTTTAATGCTTCTGCACCTAATACAGAATAATTTTGAACATTACCACTAATCCAGTTCCTAACGTGAAAGGCTGGAAACCAAGCGGTGACCGCAGTTTTAAAAAATCGTGTAAATTTATCGTAGCCAGAAGCCTTAGCTAGCATATTAATTGTTTTCATTTCTGGAAACATATAATTATTAATAAACTTAAAATCATTAGCTTTTAAATAACCTAATGGTTTCTTTTGTTTACCAACAGCTCTCACTATTTTACCAGCAGCATTTTTAACAGGAAAGGTAGTTAGTGGTTTAAAACCTTTTTCATAAATAGGTTTCCATTCTAATTTAGCAACATTGTCTAGTTTATCAAAGTTCTTAGCTGATAATCCCCACGCATCTACTGCATTCTTTAAGGTTTCTCTTGCAATATTATTACGTGTAACTTCAACTTCTCTTCTAGTAAAGAGTTCTATTGGTTTTTTATTTAGTTTTTCTTCTGGTATTAAATCATTAAACTTTTTTCTCCATCCTTCAAAATTAACTTTAATTCCCTTTGAAGCATCAACTGCCATTCTATTTTGCATCTTCAATATTGAAGGAATATAGTTTTTAAATAATTGTTCTTCTGGAAGTCCTGTTAATTTACCAATATTAGCACCAATTTTTTTCATCTCTGTTACAGCTTCAGCAACCTTACCTGTGCCTGTTAAAAAATTAACTGGTTTTCCACCTTCTTTAAATAACTTTTCTAATCTCTTATTTCGAAACGATATATTAGTTGCTTCTTGTAATGTTTTGTTATCAAATTTATTTAACGCACGAAAATTCTTTTCTATGATTTCTTCTTTTGCAATACCAACCTTATTAAAAAATTTACCAACATCATCACTTAATCCTTTACTTGTTCCATAACCAAACTTAAAAGCATGTCCGAGAGCATCTTTAAGATTAGTACCAGCCATCTCAAGAGATTGTGTCGCGAGCGGTGACATCTTTCTACTAGCTTTTATCCCATATCTACCTACTGTACTAATGCCTTTACCAACACCTCTTATTAGTGAGCCTCCGAAATAAGTTGCAGGGTCGAGAGCTACATCAAGTGCAAATCCTACACCACCTTTTACCCACTTATTATCTACACCAAGTTCTTGTAACACATCACTATATGTTTCTTTCTCTCTACCAGTTAAACCTTTCCACGCTTCTTGTAATGGGTTTTCTTTTTTAACTATCGCTTTGGCAAATCCAGCAGACGCGTATAACGGTCGTGAAAGAATATCTATGGCACGCATAAAAAGACCTGGTTTCTTTTCTTTGACTTCCAAGCCTTTAGATTCAGCAAACGATGTTAAACCTTCTATGGAAGATACATCAGTTGCTTTGGATTTTGCTTTAGGTTTAATTAAACTGGTTCTAACGTATGGCATATTATACTCCAGATAAAGACCTATTCCATACTCTCTCTCCTTCTATAAATTCTGGAATATTTCTTAATTCTTTTTCTGCATTATCTTTTTCTTTTTTACTGCTTTGTGTATTTCTAAAAGTAGATAATAGACTTACAACTTTACTTTTAGTTTCTTCTATGTTTCTTTTTCCTTTAATAAATTTACTTTTTTCTGGTGTTGATATTACTTCATCTCTGGCTTCTATTGCTTCAAAATCACTAATTGCTCCTGGTTCTGCTTCAGCAATAGATTCTCCTCCAAATTCCATAGCTTTATTAACTTCACTAGATATTTCATTAAAACGTTCTGTTGCAGCTTCGCCCTCAAGTTCACCATATAATGATTCAACTAACCTACTAACATAGAAATCATAATTACTATCATTTAGTTTACCGCTCTCTCTTAGGTCTGAAAGATAACCAGATACATCTTTTAAGTCTTCTTGATAATCACCACTAAATTCTGGTGCAGTTCCAACCCCACCTGACCCCCCTGCCAACCGTGATTCACTTGCCATATTGTGACGTATCATTTCACTAAGTTGTCCTTCTTGAATAACGATTCCACGTTCGCGTAACACACGGTCTAGTCGTGCAGTTTCTGCTGCGAGGGTTGGCTCATCTTTATATATTCCTGTTAATCCAGCAATACTCATTGCGTTTGCAATCTCTGCTTGCTTCGATGCAAATGTAGGGTCACCCTCATAAACACCCGTAAGATTAGCGATATTAATAGCCATTGATTGTTCAGCTTGTTCCTTGTTAAATGCAAATTGGTCTTTAGATAATCCAAATGTCTTTTCAAATCTTATGTCTTCGCGCACGATAGCGGCCTTCTCACGTATTAATTCGTTCTGAAATTTAATCATATCATTCTTTTCTTGCATCATAAATTTAGCTTCCTCCCATAATCCGCTGTCTATATATTCTGCTTTCTGTTTTTCGATAAAGTCTACACGTTCATTGGTATTTTTTATTTCTGTATTAAGCATACTTTGACGAGAAGATGAAACGCCAAGTCCACGAGAAATACTAGACTGCACTCCTGTCGCACCTTCACGCGCTGCACCTGTAGCCTTTTCTTCACGAATACGTGGGTCAAATAATCTTCCTGCACTTTCACGTCTGCGCTCCTCAGCTGTTTTAAAGTCTTCACTGCCACGTATCTCAGCTAATGACGCGGGCTTTTGGATGTCAGATAGTGGTGCAGCTTCTGCTCCTGAAGGAGCAGAAGGAAAATTAGTGTTAGGAAACAACCCACTAGGCAATGAAACATTTTGTTCTCTTGCAGCACTTCGAATAGCGCCAACATTTAAGTCAGCAAATCTCGATACGTTTGACGACACATTTAAGCCAGACGATGAGATGAAATCTTGTAGTTCTTTATTTGTTGGCATATTGTTTAAAAAATTAATTTTTTAAAAATTATTTAATCTTTAATACATATTGCTGTTACTTCTAATGTTCCTGCCTGACAATCTGAATTACAATGAATTACTGTTCTCCAAGATGTTGATGATAATGGATAATTTAACATTACTTCGTGTTGTGCTGACCCATTACCACCAGTCATAACAACACCACTATAACCACCACCAGTAATACTATATCCAGTAGGACAACTTACTGTTAATGTTGTATCATCACCAACATCAGTATCAAGTGCAATTGTAGCTGTTGAAGTTGCAATCAAAGAACATCCTGTACATTCTCCTTCAACATTAAAACTTCCTGTCGTAGTTGCATTGCCTTCAATAGTTGTACTCGTTGCAATAATAAAATATGAACCAGAATATGTATCAAAGGTAGATGTTGCAATTCCGACTTTACTTAATGCACCATCAATCCAAAACATATCTGTCGCATTTACTGTTTCAATTGAAAAATCTATATCTTCGTTTCTATCATTTACTACAAATTCACTTTGTGTTTTTTCTTTTATAGCAAAAAATTCAAAACCACCAGCGTTAAAATCTAATATATCATCAAATGCAAAATCAATATATGTATCAGTATCTCCATCACCTGTTAAATTATCAGTAACATATAAGTCATCAAATGTCTGACTTGACCAATCCCAGTTAGTAGATGTTGCAACTCTGAGTTCACCAGAAGTTAATGCTAAAGCACCGACTGCTACGAATGTTGTACCACTGTCATTAAATTGATATTCACTTCCTGCTACAGACCAACCCATTAAATCAGTAGATGTGTTAGACCACATATACTGAGAAGAATCACCAACCTTAATACGTGTAACAGCACCATCAGTTGATGTTGCAAAAGTCTTTTCGCCAGTTAAAGTTTGTTCACCTTCTATGTCGACGAAATTATCTGACACAAAATGAAAGTCAGTTGTGATAGAAAAACTAGCACCACTATTATGACGTTTCTTATTTGCAGCG
>Ga0222697_1000144_pt1 | contig 36497 bp, 60 predicted proteins | sample AntAcemetage1402_FD_179835 | JGI IMG/M metagenome (GOLD analysis project Ga0222697, IMG submission 179835) | Saline water microbial communities from Ace Lake, Antarctica - #1402 | ecosystem: Environmental > Aquatic > Non-marine Saline and Alkaline > Saline | place: Antarctica: Ace Lake... | reverse complement strand
TAGGAACAATAGCTTGTGGTGTTTCTGGGACTATAGCTTGTGGTGTTTGTGGTGGAACGATAGCTTGTCCGACGTTACTCTCAAAGGCTGGAACTGAGTGCTCTACTTCCTCAAGCTTTGCTTTTTGCTTTGCTGTGAATTCGGGTTCAAATGCTACTCCGTCTACAAATACTTTGTATCTTTGTCGGCTTTCTAAGCTGTCCCATTTTGGTCCTCTATTACCAACTTCACTATCTTCTAATCCGAATGTGTCTTTGATTAATGTACACCAACCTTTTTCGTCAAAGATTTCAAGTTCTTCCTTCTTGTTCAGCTTATTCCATAAAGCCGCTACTTTGTCTTTCATAGTGGTTTGTTGGTGTTCGGTATTCTGTATCTTAGCAAATCCAAGGTAGTTAAGTGTTCCAAATACACTATTCCCTAAAGTGCTCTTCTTTGGGTTTGCTGTGTTCTTTAAGCTTGTTTCGGTGTTTGATGTTGTGTCGATTACTTTAATTTCCTTTGTTTCCATTTTAGTCTCCGTTTTTAGTTTGGTTTTCTCCAATAATATAAGAAACCACTATTTGTTTATAAATGTTGTGTTTTCTCTTTGCCGTCATTCAAAACTTTGGTAGGTCAGGCGTCACTCTAGTCGTATGCCTCTACGAATACTTTGATAGCCTCTATTCTAGCTAGTATCATCTTAGCCTTAACCACATCAAACGATATTCTTGCGGTATATTTTGAATTGCTGTTTTGTGTAATAGCCATTACTGGTTTTCCCCAACGTTCTCCCATATCTATTCTATTCTTCATTTTAGTTTTCCTCTTTGTGTTGCTCACAATACGGCTCTCTAAAATAGATATTCAAGAATGTTTCGGGATATGTTATCTTTAGCCCTTTATCGCCACATTCTTTTAGGAAGTCTTCTTCACTGATTCCCTCATTGTTAGCTTTTACTTTTTCTACTACTGCCTGTATATCTTCTAAAAATTTCATGTTAATCCTCCAATAGTTTTCCTGTTATTAGTACAGCTACTTGTTGAGCCGCCTTCTTGAAACAATACTTACAAAGCCGTATGTTTCTCGTTCCGTCTATTCTTATGTAATACTTATCAGGTAATGTGTGCCCACAATCATAATTGTTTGTTGTGTTTCCCATTTTAATCAAAATTCCATATTAGTGTTATAGCCCAAATCCATATTACTAACATTACTAACAATATTGATAGTACACACGCAAGTAATCCACCTCCTAACTTATGTTTAATATCAAAATATTTATAGTTGTTAGCCTCATAACAATCTTTTTGTGTGTTGCCTGATATCTCTAAGTCCAAATCAAAGTCTATCTGTCCGTCAAGTTCTAAGTTATTACACATATCTCTTTCATAGATAGCACTTTCTTTGCCCATATTTGTTCCAATTACCGTAGAAAAAACTACGAATATAATTCCCAGTATTAATCCAATACCTTTTAAGTATTGTTTCTGTTCATAACTTAATTTCATTGTGTGCTCCTCGTTAGTTTCTCACATCTTAGACAAATCTTGTCCTCTGACATATATTTAGTACCGTGGTACTGACATTGTCCCTCTGCTATTGTATCTAATTGTTGTTCAGTTAAGAACCCATCTGCTATGTTTCCCATTTTAGTTTTCCTCTTTGTGTTGCTTACAATATGGTGACCCATATTCTTCACAGGCGTTGTAACATCCTTCTACTTTACATTTTGTTATCCAGGCTTCCATCTTAAAAGCTGAATTCTCCATAACTATGTGCCCACTTATCAAGTAGGTCTTCTATTGGTTGTTCATTCATCTTAAAGCCTCGTCTATTTTGCTATTTATAGCGTTAAGAGTAGGCAAATGTGTTGTTTTGCTTATCTTTGCGTACATTTCCTTGTGTAATGCTGTTATTTTTTGACTCATTTTGTTTCCTCCATTTCGTTAATTTCTTATATATAGATATATATATATACTTATTAACTGAATAATACTATAAATTGAACTTTCTTTATAAAGCTTTCGATTTGATTTCTCCTCATAGAGGTATTAAGTAGTGGTTTGTTTTTGGAATTATGGATTTGTTTATAAACTTTTCGATATAAATAGGGTTTGTTTAGGGTGTTCTGATGTGTTCCTTAGGGCTCGGTAGGCTCTATCCTGTGGCTTAACGAAACACCCCAACACAACATACATGGGAGTGATAATAATGGCTATATCATATATAGGGTTGGCTTAGGATTGATGTCAGAAATGTAGTGGAGGGTATAGCACAGCTATTTAGTTTTTCCTCACATAATTTATATATTACTATAAGGTATCATAAGAAAAACATATAAGAATTAATCGGCACACATAAACTATATACTAGAGGTTAAAGATATGGTTTAACAGGTAAATAGTGTGTATAAGTAGAAGGCGCACATTAGTTATCACTAAGGTACTATGTAAGACATAAACAAGTAGGAAAGAGTCGTATAAGTAGTACCTATTAACCATCTCTTCTACCCTTTCCACCACTCCCTTATGTTATACTGGTTATATATATGCCTTAGTAGTAGTGTATGTGGGCCGTTTACATGAGACCTCTCTATTTAGCCTCTTTAAGAGGTCTGGGTGGGGCTGAATGACGCCAGTTTACTCGGCTGGTGTCTTTATTGAGGACATAAGTCTTGCTCTTATGCTCTCCATTAGTTCAGGCGTACACTCTTTCATCATATAGTAAGGTCTTGTACGTTTCATTGTGAGAACTCCACGGTCTTATTGACTTTGTTAAGTGTAGCGGCTACTTTCTTCATAACTTCTGGGTCATCATTGTTCATATCATCAACTCTGGGAGAGTCCAAGAACTCACTTTGGAACACGGCAAATTCTTCTGCTGACATTATAGTTCCATTAAGGCTTTCATCTTCTGAGAATTCCACGACCATTACATTTTGGGTCTCAATATCATATGTGAAATCCAATAGACAACCACAATCATAGAAGTGAACATCTACTCTGTCTGGGTCTGTCATTGTTGTTTTGTGGAAGTCAACGCTGTTTGTATCGGCATATACAGCCATATTCTTTACTATATTTAATATTTTGTTCATAATTATAAGAATACTCTATTCTTTATAAAGCTTTTGGTTGTGTGAGGGAGGTCATAGGTAGAGGAAGACTTGGTTTACATGAGGCATCCTCTATAGGTGGGCAACGATAACACAACAGGTTCTGACCTGATGAACGCCAGTTAATATAGATACTGATTCACACCACCTCGAATTAGATAGCCTCTGAATCACGCCACACCACTTAACCTAAAAGAGAGTAAAAAAATTATTACATATAACGATAACCAAATTCTCGCATTATTTCGAGTTTTTCAGTTGTTTTTAATCGAAAACGTAATGTTTCCAATAAAAACTTTTCATCAGTCTTATGTTCTGCTAATACTTTTTTATAAGCATTAACTATTTTTTGTCTTACTGCTAATTCTTTTTTATTCATCTTCGCACCACTTTCTTAACTTTCTTAAAGTCAATGACTAATATAGTAGCTGTTTCAGTTTCTGGAAAAAACTCTTGTTGTGCTGGATACCAATCTAACCAAGTATCTATATCCATTCGCGCAATATTACATAGTCTATATTCGTCACTAAAACTGACTAAAGTATTAATCATCTCGTCGTAGTCGTTGCTATTTATCTTCTCGTCGTCAAATGCAAACGACATAGTATCTCTTATTTCTTGAAAATTGTATAGTAGACCATAGAATTTTGTTAAAATCTTCTTAGTAGATACTATACGCTGGTGTTCTTCGTTTTGTTGTCTTTCGTTTAAATCCATTCTTAATTCTTCGTCCATATTTATCAACTCCAATATCAATAATACTGCTTTCTTTATAAATGTATCGATAATGATGAGGGAGGACAAGGACTGGATGGGCTTGGGTAGGTCTGGGCTGCTTTACATGACCATTTTCTTATGAGGCTTCTATTAGAGGTGGTTTACTTACGGTCCGCTGTCTATCTGATGTAAGTCTGAGGGGGAGAAGAATGTCCACTTGGTACAACTACGAAACCAAATGGACAATCTTTTTTTTTTGGAGTGGTTTAATTATCAGTTTTCCAATCATTGACTATATTAGTATTTATTAGTGTGTGGTCGTATGTGGTTTGTGCTGGAATTACTTGGTTAAACCATTTTGATATTTTTTGAAGGATTTTTTTATGGTGTCTTACGCCATAACTATCTAATTTGACTATTCTGTTTTTTATCATTTTATCACCTTTTATTCTTTAAAAAAAATTAATTAGATTTGAGTTTTCTTAATTCGTCGTCACAATCTTTAATTGTTTTGACGTGTTTAAACTCTTTCTCTAATTCATCGAATAAACTATTCAATGCGTTATTTACTTTATTACTTGATTTGCTCATTTTATTTTTAGTCTGTCGTCTATCTGGAAAAGAAAAAAAAAGAAAAGAAAAATTAATTTACTTGGTAAAGCCACACGCAAACATATGCGCTTTTATTTGTTCTGGTGTATTTCCACAACTTTTTAAAGCTTGTTCAATCTCAAATTGGTTTTGTGTTTCTTTTTGAGTGTTGATATAATCAATTACGCCATCAACTAATGGAACAACTGGTGTTGTATCTGCAAGAGCCATTTCTGGAACTTGAGCCACGCTTTCGACTTGTGGAACAATAGCCACTTTTTCGACTTGCTCTGATTGTGCAAGAATTTCAAACAATGCGTTTTCGTTTCTGTTTAAGTCCATTTCTTCAATTTTGACATCTGCAAATTTTGCAAGTCCAATAAAAATTTCGTTTGCGTCAGTGATGTCCAGTTTATTATCAAGCATATATTTAGTAAATGCTTTATTGCTTTGAATTTTTGCAAATGCTGGAACACAAACTGCGATTAATTGACTAGCTCTATGTGTTGCTTGTCTATCAACACTTGGAGTATTGAATTTTTCGTTCTTGTGTGATGTTCTCATTTCGCAAACAAATTTATTTTCTTTGTGTGATACCATATTTTCCACTTCCAAAATTAAGCTTTTTCTCTTAAAAACGAATTTCTCGTTTTCTGCTTAACAATATACAAAAGTGAAGCTTCTTTATATATGTTTCGATTACGTTATATGATGAAAATGCAAATTTCGACGTTCTCAAGTTTCAGATAGTAAACCATAGCTAAAAATTTAAAGTCCATAGAATCCAACGTATCGAGTTCATTTATAAAGAGAACTTTCTTTGCTTAAAGAGTTTAAGCAGTTTATAAAGAGAATCTTGTTCAACTGAAATCAACTCTGTTGACTTCAAGTCGACGAGAAAAGTTTTAGTCTTTGCTTAAAAGTTTTAAGCAGTTTATAAAGCGAACTGCTGTTGACTTAAAGTCAACGTGGTCGAGCTTAAGTCGGCCTGACTGACATCAGTTCGTTGACTTCAAGTCGCCTGTGTTGACTTAAGGTCGGCGACCTGACGCACGCCAGTCACCGCTTAACCACGTCTATTCTATTAAGTGAGAAACCGCGACATTACACTATTAAGACACTATCAGATAGACACCAGTTAGATTAAAATTCAGAGTTACATCAGACCACTCCAATCATAAGAAGAAAATTCAACATAGCAAAAGCTATAAGAAAGAAAGAAAGAAAAAAAATTAATATGGAATTAAACTTTCTATAAAATCAATAGCGTTATTATTCTTTTGGAATTCGTCGCTTATGGTATCATCCACAGTTATAAACTGATTATGTCGAGCTATTAATATGTTCTTTGTAGCTGTCAAAGTTTCTTTATTAGTTTTTCTTTGAGTAGTCAAATATTCCAAATGCTCAATATATTTGTTTAATAATATATCTTGGTCGCTGTTTGTTTGTTGCAAATATCTTATCTGACTTTCTAAGTTTCTTATTCTTTCGTTCTTAGTTACTAAGATGTCATATGCTTTGTTCTGCTCTACTTCTAGTTTAAACTCTAGCTGTGCTATCTCTAAGACTTCTTCTTCTTCGTTCTCATATCCAACGTCTTCTTTTGGATTACTATATACGCTTTCGTGTTCGTCTTCTTCTATTGGATTTAAGATAGTGTTTATTTCGTTGTCTTCTTTTTCGAAGGACAATTTTTCATCGTCAACTATACCATATAGTTTTTTTTCTTCTGCTGTGAATGTATTACTATATTCTGAGTGGTGTTTGTTGTGGTTTCTTGTGCTGTCTAAGTAAGCTTTTTGTTTAGTCTTACTACACACACGAACTGGCTTTCTTTTGGTCTTAAGCAAAGCGTTTGCTATGTTATAGACTTCTTCTTCTTCGTTCTCGAAGTCTACATCTTCGAAGGACAATTTTTCATCATGTTTTAAATCATCAATGTTTGATATGGTACTAGCACCAGTTCTGCATATTGTAGCTATTTCTTTTTGAATGTCTGTATAATCAAGACTAAAACCATGTGGTTTGACTTTTGCTTTATCCATAGCACACGTTAGATTTTGCAACATCCATTCAAGACGCATAAGTATATCGTTACTATGTGCTTGTGTTAGTTCTTCTTTGGTGTGGCGTGTATCTGCTGGTATGCTTTCGCTTGGCTCTCTCTGTGAGATTTTCTCGTCAACTTTTTCTTCGCACCATATGCAACAATCAGCACATGGTATAAAGTTTGTTTCTTCTTGTTGGCTGTGTGAGTAGTCGACTTTACAAGATTCACATAAACAGCCAAAGCTTTCGTTCGTTAGTTCGAAGGATAATTTTTTGTTGTTGCTTGATTCGTTGTTGTGTTGTACGCTTGATTTAGTAGTTGTTTGTTCCATTTTGTTATGCTCCATATTGTGACATACTATATTGATAATATAGCTTGTTTCGTTGGTAAGTGTCACTATGCTAGTGCTTGACACTTGATATTGAGTGTTTTTTGTTAATGTCACAGCGTCTATTAAGATTTTTGACTTAATAACGTACTCGAAAATCGAAAATCATTAGTGACATAGTGTAACCACTGAACGCACGTATCACAGCTAGAAAAATCATCATACTATTGGTAAACCAATATATAGTATAACCAATAGATAAGCTATTATAGAAGAATAGTACAAACGAAACGAAAAGAGCGTGGGGGTTACTTGTTCAACATCTCCCTAAGATTTACAGAAATCAGCTGTGTTATGGTTTAATCATAGATTAATCCATCTATGGTATTCACAGACTTTATATTATAAGACTACGTCTTATCGCGAAAAAATTCGCTAGAAATATTTACACTTTTATTGTGTTATGCTATTTGAATGGTAGAATTAGGTTCATGCTAGCGCATGTATTATTATATTTATGAAAAATATTAAGAAGATGACCAGTATGAACATGAAGAAATCACTATCATCATTCATTGTCTCTTCAACTCTTTTATATATTTATTTAAAGTCTTTGCCATTGATAGATACTCTTGTCTCATTCTGTCACAGTCATTGATTATAAACTTTAAGCGTTCTTTCTCTTTGTCAATTGGTGCTACTTCGTGTATTGTTTTATTCATTTCAAGTTCTCCAGTATATGTAGTAGTAATATACAAGCATATAATAGTGTTGCCATGAAGAATCCATGCCAGAATATTGGTTTATCTTCTTCTGCCATCATTGCCATTCCTCTTTGAGTGCTTTCTCAAAGCCTCTTGTTATATCATTAACAAAGTGCTCTTCCATTATTGTTATGTATTCATCTAAGTGTTCTTTATATATACATACTCGACAATGCATTAGTTCGTGAAATAGAATATTATATTGTTTTGCGCTACTTTTACCTAAGAATTTATCGCCCAATACTATCTTGGCTTCTTTCTCGTATACATTTGGGTCAATGTTAGCTATTTCTTCCATATCTACTATGGTTGTGGATAATTGTATTGTCCAATCAGCCATACCAACATAAGACTTGTATGTATCTAGAAACCATAAGATATCTTTTATTTGTTTCTTGGTTAGTTCTGTCATCTTAGTATGGTTTATTCTGAATCCAGAATGTACAAACTCCTTCTTTACCAATATCTAGTCCTGTATATATATCATCAACTATAACGTTTACATTATCATTTGTTGTGTCGTTCTCATAGTACATCTTTACGTCAGAATCTCCTGTACTATCTAACTCATATTGTAATACTGCTATTAATTCAGTTATTTTCATCTTATTATTTCTCCGAGAGGTCCTGGTATTTTAACTTTAACCACTCTATATTTATAACAACCATTTGGACATACTAGTATTGTTTCATTTTCTTTAGCAACATGTTGTCTACGTTCTATATCTTTTGTTATAACTTTCATTTTTGTAGCACAACAAGAGCATTTAACATCCATTAATAATTCATCTTCATGTACCATCTTATTCACCAAGCTCCTTTTTCCAATTGATTTGTTCTTCATGTGGTGGAATATATATATATACTACAGTATATTTAAGTGGTTCATTAACTTCGCATGTTACTGATAGTTTCTGAATCAGATGTTTCTCTGTTATCATGTCGTACTCTTCCATCAATTCTATTAAATCATTCTCAAATTTCATACTATTTTCCATTTGTCTCACCTAATTTCCTTTTACTATATCAAATCTTGTACATCCACAATAACAAGCGTCATCGTCTTCATCTACAAATTCTCCACAATCTCTACATATTCTCATTTTATTACTCCATTTTATTAAACTTTGATATATTACACGCTAAACATAAAGGTTGTATATCTTCAATTCTATATGTTCTATTTTCTTTTGCTTTGCTGATTGGATATATATGGTCTAAAGTAATTCCTTCTAATCCAACATATTTTTTACATTTAGGGCATATACCACACGTCTTACGTACTTTTATTCTCCATTCGTTTAATGTAAACAAATGAATAACTTTATTCATATTAGCTCTTCTCTTAGCATTTGATACTATAGACACTAATCGTCCTACTGTAGATTTCTTATATACACTTTTGTTAGCATTAACTTTTTCTTTATTTCTTGCATTATATTCATATACAGCATTGTTTCTAGCAATTCTTTTACATTCATTGCTACAATGTTTGGAAGTATTATATCCATCAAATGTAATTCCACATTTACAAGTTCTAATTGTCATCTTACTTAATAATCCCCATTCTAATCATTCTCACTAATTCGCTTTCTTTCTTGTTTGAACCCATCAATGAGCTATATGGATTACTATCAATCATTCCACCACCATCGCCACCAAAATTTGTCATAGCAAATGGTGCTCCAAGTATTTGAGTTGCTTTATTTGCTAATGCAAGACTCATAACACAATCGTCGTGTCCACCAACTCCTTCAAATCTTTCGTTTCCTGCTGGAGTTATAGTCACACAGAACTTAGCTAACTCATCTTCGACGTGTTGCATATGTTCAACTGACCATTCGTCTCCTTGTGGTATACTTATTTGCTCATGCTCGAATGCTGTAATCAAAAATCTAATTAATTCTTCTTTTTTCTGTCCTTTTCCGCCAGTTACGAACTCTTCTACTCCAACATTGAACTCATCTGCTAAAGTATCAATCATATCTACTCCAATATTGTTTTTTTCAACTAAAACTTGACAATTATCGAATGCTTTTGATATTTTAGCTATATAATAGCTCTGTTCGCTGATTTTCATACCTTTTTCACGCCACATATGTACTATTTGCTTTTCTTGAGTAATTGAGTTATACGCAAGTACAATTGCTACTGTAAAGTCAGCACTTACTGCTCCAGAACGTGCTACGTCCACTCCCATCACGTAAATCCACTCAGGACCTCTATTATCGTGCTTATTTATCAAGTGTACAGCTGTTCCTTTTCTTTGTGCTGCTTTTAGTACTGATGTTGGAAATAAACTCTGTTCTCTACTGAAAAACTCTAATTGATACTCTCTTCCAAACTTAAGACTACCCATTGTGAGTCTTTTCTCCATAATCTGATTCCAACTGAATCTATCTGGACATTGGAGCTTTTTATTCTCATAATCGACTATAGCTGGATAACTTCTGAATATCCATGGACTTTTTGGTTCTTTTTTAATACGTCTCTGGACTTCAGCGAATATATCTTTGTCACTCTTTGGAGTTCCAACTAATATAAGCTGTCCGTCTCTGTTTAGCAACATCGGTGATAAGTTCATATCAATATAATCTTCAATCTGTTGGTCTGATAGTTTATTATCAGAACGTAAGATATCGTCAATCATAATTCTATCAACGTGTTGACCTAAAATCTCTGAACCGATACCAGCAGTCATTACATAACCACCATTAAAACCAATTCTTTGACCAGCCCACTTGTTTGGGTCTTTTTTTGTTGCTAACCACTCGTTATTTTCGATTATTAGCTTCATATTGTCTAATAATTCGTTTGCCTGCTCTTGTGAAGCAGAAATTAATATAATTCTTCTAAATTTGAACAAAAACATGTCATAAATGTTTAAGATTTGAGAGAAAAAAACAGATTTACCATGACCTCTTGCACACATGACTGCTAAATACTTTGTAGCCATTACAAGTTTATGCCATTTACGTAATAAACCATTATATCTGAAAGATTTTGGATATCCTATCTCTAATAATCCACCAATTATGAATTTGGCGAAATAAAACATACCTTTTTCTTTGTCATAACAATTACTTAGTAAATCTTTATAAAGAAACACGTGAGTTGTTTGTTCACCATGCTCTTTTATAAGATTTATATAAAGAAAGTCAGGATTCTTTGTTTTTTCGAATAACCACTGACAATATTCCGTATAAATCTGTTTATAAGTTCTCATTAATCTAATTTCTCCTCAGTTTTTGTCTTTTTTGTCTTATCTAGCTTCTCTTTGACTTCAGTTGTTGGTAATTTAACAAATGGGTTGTCATAAGCTTCTAAATTATCTAATCCTAGTCTTTCTACAATACATCCTATACAATATGAGTAAATTCTACCATTATAGTTGACTCTTAAGTTCCATTCTCTTGGATGTCCACATCCTTCTTTAAATTCTGCCATTTCTATGCCTCTTTCTTTTCTTCAGCTGGTTTAGCTGGTTCTGCTGGAGTTGCTGCTGGTTCTACAGGTTTAACTGGCTCAACAGGCTTAACAGGCTTAACTGGAGCTGGTTCTGCTGGTTTTACTGGTTCAGTAGCTACTGGTTTGACTTCTTCTACTTTTTTAGTCTCTTCCTTCACTGCTTTGACAATTTCATCAACTTTTTTACCAACTTCGATGTTTTTATCGAATTCTTCCATTTTTTTAACAAGTACTTGTTGATTTTTGTTAAGAGTGTTGATTGTCTCTGCGTGTGTTGCAATTTGTGCTTCTTGTTTCTTAATATAATCTAATAATGCGTCTTCTTTCATTTTTTTCTCTCCTCGACTAAGTCGAATATTTCTTTTAATCTATTACTGAATTTATGGTCAGATATTACTTTCTTTTGACCATTAAGTCTGATACTATTTCTAATATCATCATGTTCTAATAAGAAATCTAATTTTCTTACTAAATCATCGTCGTTGTAGAAAACAACAAGTTCTTGTTCTGCTGTTATCTCTTCTCCCTTTTTATTTACTTTAAAGAAATCTTCTATTCCCTTAGTTGCTGTTGATAAGTATAATCCACCAGCACACATAACTCTGTATATTCTTGCTGACATTGAACCATCAAGTTCTGGCATAGCGTCAAGTCCAAGATTAATCAGAGATGACTGACATACCATTGCATGTCTTTCGTTTATTACTTCTGTACCAGACATTACATGTCTTACATTTAATGGTATTGTCTTTGGTTCTCCAACAATCTCTCCCCAAATCTTCATATTGAAACCTTCATTCAATACTCGACTAAGTGTTCTGAGTCTATTCTTATGTATATTTTTATAACCAATAGTACCACAAAAAGTAACGTCTTCACCATACTTGGTTTTTTGAAAGTAATTCATATTTTGTTCTTCATGTGATGGTGGAAAACATGCTTCTCCAACATGATAAACATTTTTGAATCCTTTATCTTGTAATTTAGTAGCAGCCCCTCTTAAAGAGCAAAAGAAATAATCGTAAAGTTCTATTACTTTAAAAAATGGTTCGTTATCCCATATATCAGTTGAAGCTACTTTAATATCGAAATACCAGTTAGTTAATACTGCATCTTTATATAATTCTTTAATGGTCTTTAGAGTGCTTGGTGATAATTCTAGTCCTTTTAGAATTATAACTAAATCTGGTTCAAAATCTAATTCTTCAAAAGTCTTAATTATTTCTTTTTGACCAGGTACTATTCCTTTATCATCACATATCTCTCTTGTATCTACAAATGATACTTCTTTACCCATTGCTTCAAGAGTCTCTACAATATAGATACCACTCTGTAAATCTTTCATTTGTCCTAATATTAATACTTTCTTCATTTTCTCACCGCTTTCTCAATTAATTTTTCTAATATATTATTATTGTAATATTTGTAGTGTACTTCTTCTGGATTAAGTAATACTTCTTTAATCTTTCTTGCTAAATCAGATATTACATTATTCTCAACATAAAAGAGCTCATCTGGATATATCTCTCTCATGTACTCTGTATCATACGCAACAACTGGAATTCCAAGTAACATTGCTTCAGCTGGAACTGTTCCGTTCCAAAGTGATACAACTAACTCTGACTCAGACATAAAACTATATCTATCCAAGTCTGAACGATATTCTATTTGGATATTTCCTTTTATCGCTTCATAAATGTTTTTGTCTTCACCATTACCTATTAATACTAATCTCCCTGTATAATCAATCATCTGTAATGCTTTTATTAGATGTTGTACTCTCTTATGTGGTACGAATCGTGAAACACATGTAATTCTGTTTGTTCGAAGTCCTGTTTTATGTTTAACTATCTCATCTACGTTAGGGACTGGGTGTTTAGTATAAATATTCAAATCTTGTATTCCTATCAGTTCTCTCATCAATCCATGGAAACAATCAGCTGACATCGACCTGACATCTGCCATAGTCCAATACATTGCTAAACTTTGGTACTTTCTAATGAATTTCATTTTTTTATCAAATGATATTCTGTCAATATGACCCCAGTTGAATTCAGAGTCTTTAAAAACCATCCATGGTTTAATCCAATCAATGTGTGCATAGAACGGTAAACTATATCTTTGTGATACATTAAACGCATCCTCTACACTTTTCTCAGATAAGGATACAACAACATCAACTTCTTCGTAAGGAATGTTATCAACAGTGTTTCGCATGATAACAGTATGTCCTTTATTAATTAAGTCTCTTAATTGATGTTTATTTTCTCCATCCTTTACTATTGCTAATATTCTCATTGTTTTACTACCAATTCTTTAACAGAAAATAAAAATGTTGGTGTTCCATCGAAAACTTTCTTTGGTTCTAAATAACCAAGTGGTTTCAAGAAATCAAATACTTCTATATATTCTTCGTCAGTAGCACATTCAATAAACATGTCTGGTTTGAATTTCTTAATTGTTTCTATTCCACCTTCAAGTACTGGAATGTTATAACCTTCAACGTCGATTTTAATTAATTTAACATCTTCGATTTTAAACGAGTCCATAGTAATTACTGGTATTAGTTTTTCAACATGCATTTTTTCTGTTTTACCTGTTATTGTAGAACTACCATTTGAAAAATACTTATCATCATACCAAATTGATACTAAATCGTTTTTATTACTAAGTCCTAGATTATAAGAATCTACGTTCTTAATTTCATTTAGTTTTAAATTCAAAGTAAGATGGTAATAGTTTTCTTGTACTGGTTCGAATGATACTACTTTATCAGCTACATCTGAAAAGAAAATACTATGATTACCCATACAAGCTCCAACGTCAATAAACGTTCCGCCTTTATAATTCTCTTTGATATAATCTAACATCTTGATTTCGTAGTATTGTCCAATTACCCAATTTCGTTGCATCCATTCACTAGAGTTAAGTACTATAAGTCTCTTGTCTTCAACATCAGCAGCTGTCATTTTAAGACTAATATTATGCATCATTTTAGTTTCTCTCCACACTTAAGCCTACTATGAACATACATAAACTTGCTAACCATAATCCTATTAATATATCATTGGTGTAGAATTGTATGAGTACACATGTTATTAACATTGATGTTATACTTATTATTGAAATTGTCATATTCATTTTAAATCCTTCTCCAACAATTCTATAAAGTATTGTCTAGTATTTTTTAAGTCATATATTGTTTCAGCTACATATCTTGCGTTTCTAGAAGTTATTGGATATAACATCTGTGTCATTGAGTTAATCATCTTATTCTTAATTGCCAATGCTGTTGTCTCACAAGAATAAATACCAATATCAGGATACTTCTTCATTTCTCCAGTTACTAGATATCCATTCAGTCCTTCTTTAATGAATTCATTCATTGGTGCTGCGTTACTTGTTATTACTGGTTTTCCAGCTGCAAGTGATTCTAGAATTGGTAAACCAACTGTTTCCCACTTACTTGGTAAAACAACTACGTCTGATTTGTAATACATATCAATCATTTCTTTTCTTGTTAAATCTTTATCAATGATTTCAATATTATCTGGATAGTTACCTTCTAATGGTTTCTGTGATGTTATTACAAGTTTAGTATCTTGTTTATCAAGAAGTTTGAAAGCTTCAATTACTTTCTCAGTGTTTTTACGATTGTGTACCCCACCCCAACCACCAGGATGAAAGAAAGTGAATGGTTTATCATTCTTAACTTCTTTATCAGGGTGTCTAAATTCTTCTAAGTCTAAGGAGTATGGAATATAAGTAAAGTTTCGTACTTTATTAATTCTATAGAATCTTTCGAATGAAACTGTTGGTGCTATTAGTCTATCATATTCAGTATAAGCTTCTTTGTTAGTCCACTTTTCCCAAACCAAATATCCATATGCTTTACAGCCACATTCTTTCGCTATCTTAATTAGATTATTACCATCATCGTTCCACTGTTTATACTCGTTAAAAACAACAACATCTAATTTGTTTGTCTCAATCCACATCTTAAATACGCTAGGGTCTACGTTGTAGTCTGGAACTTCCATGACTTCAACATCGATTTTAAACTCATCATTAATTGGGTTCTGTCCTTGTTTAAGAATGTATACTTCGTAATCAGGCAGAAGCATTTTCGAATATGAAAGAGTTACATACGCTTGTCCTCTCCCCCATCCCCAATATGATAAAAAACCAATTCGTTTCTTACTTTTTGTCATCGTTTTTCTCACCGAGTTTGTAAAGCTTATAAAGCTCTTCAATCATTACGCCTACATCTTGAAATCTTATTTTGTCGTTTGTTACCATGAACTCTGCGTCGAATGGTAATTTTTTCTTAATTGTATTTAATGCTTCCATTAATGATTTAATCATTTCTGGTTCACCATCAACCACAACTATTTGAATTATTTTAGTCTCTTTTCCCATTTTTTTACCTACACATTACCAAATATCATTGGTTTTGTTAATTCTTTTTTAATTATAATGTCTCGCTCTTTTTTCTGTTCTTCGTATCCTATCTCTTCTTTGATACTAATAATCAGTTTCTGTAACTGCTTACTGGTTGCTCTATAAGATATTTTACGTACATGCTCATCTTCACCATTCTTATAAAATATATATACTGAAGTGTTCTTTACTTGAATGTCTGTGACGAAACTATAACGTCTCAAATCTTCTTGTGTGTATTTATTTATCGTCATTGTTCCTCGATGCGAATCCGCCTTTCTTATTGTTCTTGCCTTCATCTACGATGCTTCTTATTGATGGTAGCCACATATCTTGTGCTAACAGTTTTGCATTTTCCAACACACAATGTCCACCAATGCCTCGACCACCATATTTTAATATTGGTCTTACAACATGTTCCATTCCAAGCTTCTTGTATCCTTCGTTATATATCATGTTTGTTGTTTTATATACATTCTCAAAGTCTAATTCGTTTAGTTCACAATAATCATGTACATCTTGCATATATCTAATGACAGTTCCATAGTAACTTGTTGAAAATAGTTTAGCTGCTTCAGCATCTTCTACTTTACTATAAAATACTGGCGTTACTCTAATATCATTAAAATGGTCTAATACAATCTTTTGGTCAGCTGGTTCAAATACTCCAACAATCTTTTTAAATATTGTTAAGCTTTCAGTTAGATTGGGATGAATACCCATTACAGGTGTAAAGAATACTTTACTACCAGTGTTATTATATATCTCTCTAGTTGTACCAACTTTAACTGTACTATGTATAAAGGTCTTTAATGGTTTATAAATATATATATAAGAAGTAATAACATCTGTAAAGTCTTCAATAAAAGGTATACACACATGTAAAGTGTTTATATCTATACTAGTTCTTAACTTCTGTATATTAATAGCTGTATCAATCTTTTTATTAATATCTAAGTAATATAAAGTGTAATCAGATATATCTTTATATAAGCTTATAATACTCTGTCCAATCTCTCCAGCTCCAATTACTAATACGTTCTTATTCATATTTCTCACCCTCTTGTATTTTTCTACTAACTTCTTTATCTTCATCAACTATCTCAGTATCAACATCTATAACTCTCATATTATCAAACATCTCTTTTCTAGCATTCTTCATACCAACTTCGACATCATCTGTTATCTGGTTATATATTATTTTAATATCAACATTACCTTTTGGTTTCATATCACCAGTAAGTTTTGCAAACAATTCAATACCTTGTAATAATCTTCCAACTAACTGATTGTAAGTTGTAAAGTCTTTCTCAGTCATAGCTTCATTCTTAACATCTTTTACTTCATCTAATATTTCTCTTAAAGCTGTATTGTAATCCATAGCAGTCTTCATTATCTCAGTTGATGCTCTAACATCTTTAGCTATTAGTTCTTGTTGTGCTTTTTGAGTCTTCTTTATAAACTTTCTTACAGATGGTGCTGATATTTCAACACCTTCAGAACGAAATTCTCTTGCAAGTTTCTCTGCTGAGAAATCTGGTTTTTTCATAGCATCATAAACTCTTGGTTCAAGTCCAAGACTTACAATTTTTAATACATTACCTTCGTTTTTTGTTTCTGACATGAAAATCCAACCCCTTCTCTTTTGCAATATCTTTCCAATGTTGCTCTCCAGTTCTTAAACTGTCTATTGTTAATTCTCTCTCACTTTCTTCGACTGTTATATCTCCAAATATTCTTAGTTCTTCCAAATTTATATTATCAATGTTCAAAACAAATATCTTGGAATCAACTATTCTAATAAATGGTGTTTTATCTAACATACCTTGAACGTAATATGAATATTTCTTACCACGATAGTTTCTGTATATTAATCTACCAAAGAGTGTGTGATGTAAATTAACTCTTGAAGAATTGTCAAATGGTTTATATTTTAATGTGTGTCCGTTCATAAGTTCTCACCTTTTTTGTTCATACTACTATAATGTAACTTCTACTATTTAAATCTTTCGTTTATTTACGGATAAAAACTGTATCCTATTAAGAAATTATCGATTCAAAATCGAAACATTTATATAGTAGAAGTGCTATATCATTACTATACGTAAAAGTATACTAATATGGTGAGAAATATTAAAATGTCTAAACAAATAAAAACAATCGAGAAAACAATTCAGAAAGTAGTTTCTGAAGAAAAACTTTCTAATGAACTAGATGTAGTTGCAAAAGAAATTCTAAAACAACAAGAAGAGAAAGCTATAAAGAACTTAACTAACCCTTCAGCAATGGCTTTATCAACAACTAAGCATGAAGCTGGACAAGGAGTAGATGTTGTTAAGAAGAATCCAAGACAATTATTTATATTATATCTAACAAATCAATTTGTAGCAAGAGCTATTAATATCAGAGCTGATACATTAATATCAAAAGGATATGATGTTATTGGAAAAGATAAAGCTGGTGTAGAAGCTTGTGAAGATTTAATAGAAAATAGTGGTGGAATCAATTTATTTTGGCAGTTATCAGTTAATACAGATATTGCTGGTGATGGATTTAATGAGAAAATATATAACAAAGCTAAAACAGCTATATTACGATTAAAACACGTTCATCCTTTAACACTTTCTTATAAAACTGATATTGAAACAAACAAAATTATAGTAGATATCCATGGAGAACCAGTAGGGTATGTTCAATATTATACAGGTAAAGATGGTATTGAAGAAACTAAAGATGTTAGTCTTGATAGAATTTCACATTTAAGATTTAACACACTTGGAGATGAGTTTACTGGTATCAGTACAATCCAAAGTGGATATGATACAATTATAAGACTAATGAATATGGAGTATGCAGCAGCAGAAGCAGCTATCAAAACAGCAAATCCAATAATCGTTGGTAAATGTAATACTAAATCACCACACCAAATCGCAATGTGGGGAAACATTTTAGGTAAGATTAATGGAAGGGAACAAGTATTTATTCCACAAGATATGGAATTAGATATGTTGTCACCAGGAGCACAAAACTTCAGCGACTATTCAGATTATTTCTTAGACGCAGTTGTAGCAGCAACTGGAGTACCAAAAGCTATGATTCTTGGTTCAAGTTCTTCAAGTGGAAGCAACAGAGCAGAGATGGTAGTTTTATCCAGACACTTTTATTCATTAATAAGAAGCAATCAAAGATATATTCAAGATTACTTTAATACAATATTCAAAGAGTATGCAGAAATTGCAGGATTTGAAGCTCCAAAACTAGAGTTTGCAGATGTAGCAGAAGATGCAGAAGTAAATGCAAAATCAGCTATGGACTTATTCGCAGCTGGTATAGTATCACAAAGAGAAGCTAGAATTATGATTGGATTAGAAGCTGGTAAGATTGGAGACCAACAAAAAGGAAACGTAGATTCAGATTTGAAAAAATCAGATATGGAAGTATGGCATCCAGCATCACAAGGTAAACCATCTGGCAGTCAAGCTGGAGTGAAAGATAAACAAAAGACAGATTCGTCTTCAACTGTTAATCCGGTAACTACACAATGAATGACTCAAGATTCAAAGAATTATTAAATAAATTATCAACTCACATTGACGGAGTCGACCCGTCTGTCTCACCTACGCTAGGGTCTGGTCGTGACAAGGCTGTCATGCCAGGCCCGCTTTTTATAACAAGCGAGATGGACGTGACTGACTTATCAAAGAACGACTTATACTTGGCACACGTACTATTACATTTGTTTTATGGGCGTGGAGGCAACAAGAGTCTTTCAAGACATGAAATTGAAGAACTTCACAACGAAGTTAAAACAAAAATTAATCACTCACCATTTGACAGATTAGATGAAAAATGAAACGAACAAAAGAAGTATTAAGTAAAGTAGATGACTATCTTAGACTAATGAGATTTAAGTACACAGACTTAGAGAAACTTAGTAGACTACAGATTTTACAAGATTACTACAATACAAAAAGAGAAAATGCAAGCACAGAAGTTTTTAATGTAAAAATAGAATGTGCAGAGCAATTAGCAGATGGAGAATTAGTTTTGCCGCTTAAAGTTAGAGGAGTATTTTTAACAGAAGGGCGTCCCAAAGCAAAATATTACACAGCAGAAGAGTTAAAACTTTCAACAAGTAATCCAGTTAATCAAGGATTCCCATTAATGCTAGACCATAAAGATAACGAAGCTGGTAAAGTAATCGGCTTAGTTGATAAAATCTCATACGATGAATCAATTAACGGTATTAGATGGTGGGGACACATTAACGATGAGACATTTGCAAGAAATATATTAGATGCAGCTATTAAAGAAGTTAGCGCAACCATATATTCAACAAGTGAACACACAAAAGAACATGGTTTGATTGGAACAGACTTAACATTTAAAGAGTTATCTCTTGTAATTAAGGGAGCTGAACCAAATAACTATATCGAAGTGGACAACCAATAGAATGCCATATGCTACAAATGAGGGGTTACCATCTCATATTAAAAAATATGAAGTAAAGGTACAATCTCAGTGGAGGCATGTATTCAACACTGTTCACGAAACATCACATTCAGAAGCCAGAGCTTTTAAAGCAGCGAATTCAATACTTAAAAAAAGAATGGTCAAAGATAAAAATTCACATGATTATATAAACCATATGGTCGATATGTGGATGGGTAAACTAGACGGATAATTAAAATTAAATCCCAGTCAATGGAGGCTAAATATAAAATGAACAAAGACAATGAAATAAATAAAGAGAATTTGATAAGAGAATCTCTTACCGAAGTTGAAGATTTGGAAGTTTGTGGAGAACAACTTTCAATGGATATTCTACAGACTCGTGAAGAGTTAGCAGTAATTTCGGAAGTTAGAGAAGAACTTGTGAAATTATACGCAGATTTTAAGGATGTAGAGCAAATAAAAGATAAAACTATCTCAGAAAACGAAGCATACGTTAAAGAAATAGAAAAATTATCAGCAAATTTACATGATTATAAACTCGCAGAAGAAAAATTAGCAGCAGAGAAACAGTTGCAGAAATTGGAAAAACTAAGTGCTAAATTTAGTGCTCTTGGACAACAGAAAACTGTCGAACAGTTACAAGCAAAAGATGAAGAAACATTATCTGAATTCGAAAGAATCGTTGATGCAGCTTTGCAAAAAGTTGGAGAAACATCTGAAATGCCATCTGTAACACGAAGTTCACAGGAGAAGTTAGAAGAGGCACCAAGTAAGGAGGAAAAAACAAGTAATGTAGTAGCACCAGAACCAAAAGAGCAACTAAGTGATGAAAACTTTTTCGCGAATATTTGTAATGAGTTATCTAGTGAACAACTAGGCAACACAAATAAAAGAGTAAGACAATTCTAAGGAGGAATTATAAAATGGATATGATTAAACAACCAGAACAGCTAACTGCAGGAGTAACTATGATTGGTACTTCAAGCTGGGGTTCACAAACAGGTGGAATCGGCAGTATAATGGGCTCAACTTGGTCAAGCAAAATTATTTTTGACGCACAACCAGATAGAGTACTTTCAAAATATTTCATTGAGTTCAACGACTTAATGGGCAACAACGACGTAACTATCGTTATACCAAAAATCGGTGATGTTAACCTTATGGGTGGACGTGCTGGTAGTATAGAAGGAGTCGCAAGAGTCTTGACTAAATTCGATAGTGCAGATAACATTACTGTTAACTTAACTTCAGCTGACGTAAAACTTGGTGGATGTTCAGTATCATTCGAAACAGCATCAGCAACTAGAGTTTCAATTATTGAGATGGCTCACAAGCAACTTGTAAGACAATATCTTAAAACAATCGAAACTGACGCTAACGCAATTTTAGAATCAGCAACTATTGGAGCTTCAAACGCAGGTTCAGTATTTGGTGGAACTACAGCTGATAACACAGCAATCGCAACAGCTCTAGCAACTGGAGACGTTATCGACGTTGACAAAATTGTAGATATGAGAATAATCTTAATGCAGAAAGACTTTGCAAAAAGACCAGGAGAAGCAATTTTACTTATGCACCCAACTCAGTTCAAACAACTATTAAAGAGTTCACAATTCACTAATGCAGCTGAATTTGGAGCACCTACTGTTGTTAGAAAAGGAGTTATCGAAGAGTATGTAGGAGTTATGATTGAAACTTCAACTCTATGTACTGTACAATCAACAAGCGCAGCAGGGCACTATTGTTATATGATAGACCCATCAGCAGCAGCTGGTATTGTTTGGAAAGAAAAAGCAAGAGTTAAAGTTTTAACTGAAGACGACGAGAGAGTCCATAAGGTTCTTTTAGATGCTTGGTACAGAATGACTTTAATCAACGAACAAGCAATTGTAATTGGAGTCTTCTCAGACTTATAAGTACATTGTTAATGTGCCCTAACGGGCACCTTTTTTAATTTACATCACATTCTTTATTAACTTCGTGCGGGGAGTGTGAATAAAAAATACACGAGGAGAAATTAAAATGACTAAATATGGATGGAGAGATAATTCAGTCGTAGCAAAAGACTTGAATGTTTTAAACGATTTAACAATAGAAGGAGATATGACTTTTGGTGATGCATCAGCAGACACTTTTACTTGTACAGGAGCAGCTTTGTTTTCTGACACAGTAGGCGTAACTGGAGCATTAACAGGAACTTCAGGAGCATTTTCTACTACACTTGGTGTAACAGGCGCAGCAACACTTGCAAGTACATTAGATGTAACAGGAATTGCAAATTTCGCTGAAACTTTAGCAGCAAATAAGAGCATAATGTTATTAGACGAACAAGCTGGCGGTTCAGCAAATGGTTCTATTTTTAAGAAACAATTAGTAGCAGGAGAAGCTTACACTACAACTACAGCAGCATCAATGTTTAAGATGTATGGCGAAGCAACAGCAACTGTTCCAAGTGGAGAGTTCTGTGCGATTTATGCAAGCTTAAAAGGATTACATACAGACCCAGGTAATAACACATCTATCATATCAGCACACGTTCACGCAAGCAACACAACTGTTGTTCACGCTGGAGTATGGCTATATGGAGATATGACTAATGGATTTAAAATGAGCGGAAGCACATTAACAAACGCATTAGATTTATCACAAGCAACAGCAGTAACAAATGTAATTAGTTTACCAGCTTTAGGTACAGCACCTTGTAGCACTCAGACAACTTCAGATTATACTTTTACAAAAACTGTAAAGTTATCAATTGAAATTGGCGGAGCACAGTATTACTTAATTGCAGATACTACAGCATAGTTAAATAATTTTTAAGGGTTAATCCCCTTATTTTTTTTAATTTTTAAAAGCGTAAAAAACAAACAGGTGAAACAAATGAAATTAAATGTATTAGAAAGACTTAAAATATTACAACTACTTCCACAAGAAGGAAACTTTATGACATTAACAATAGTAAACAAGATGAAAGAATCTTTATCTCTTACTGAAGCAGAGTTCAAAGAATTCGAAGTTAAAGAAGATGGTGTACAAACCACTTGGAACACTAAAGGACAAGAAGAACGAGAATTAGAGATTGGTGAAAAAGCATCAGATATTATTGCAGAAGCACTTAAGAAATTAAATGATGAAGACAAACTAACAGTACAATATATGTCAGTATATGAAAAGTTTGTTGAAAAAAAATAAGAGGAAACACAAATGACTACAATTAAAGGACCGATTAAGATTTCAGGCGGATTCAACGCAAGAAAGTTTTTAGAAGAAAAAATGAATGATGTTAAAATAAAATTACCATTCGCAGCAACTGGATGGAAATCATCTAAAAACTCAGACCTTGTTAACAAAGATGAAGTTAAAGCAGAGAAAAAAGCAGAAAAAAAACCAAAAAAGAAGAAAAGCTTTTTTAAATAATTAAAAAATAAGTCAGGTGAGAATGATGGAAAAAAACGTAGATGAGAATAAAGTAAAGGAGACTAAAGAAAATGGCAAAGAAGAAATTACCAGCAGCGTTCTTGAAAAACATCCAAAAGATGAAAGACAAGAAGAAGAATACAGACGAGAAGAAAAAGAAAGTACCAGTAAAGAAACCAAAGAAGAAGTAGAGCCAACACAAACAGAACGATTAGACGAGTTAAGCCAAAAGATTTTTGGTAAGCCATCTAAAGACATTAAATATGTTTATGTCACAAATTATATACACCAACAGCTACTTGAAGAAGAATTAGCGAGAACTGGTTTATATCAATGGGTAAATGTATTCAAAGGAGAAGTTAAATATCCAAGAGATATTGAAGATTACAATGATTATGATATTGTACATGTCAATATGTCAACACAAGATATTCATTTAGCTGCTAATGTCCGAAGAGAAATTAAAGAAGACAGTAACACAAGACTAATTGTTAATAATGATTACACCACAGAAATGTGGGGAAGTGCATTTGGACATCCAGACACAATGTCAAGAGAGATTATGAATGCAGATATGATATTTGGAACAGAATATTTTCAAGTAACTGCTTTAGCAGAACTTGTTGATAGAAAAGTATTTATCATACCACATCCAGCTGATGTGAAAAGACTAAAATCATTACCAGAACTACCAAAGAAGAGTATTATTTCAACAATTTGGCGAAGATATGATAATAATTCATACATTCCAAGTTTGGTAACAAGAAATTTAGGATTTACAACTCAGTTAATTGGATATGAAAAAAGTGTCGATAGTAAGACATGGTTAACAACAACACTGTTTGATTATGTGTTTGCAGGAACAAATTACTTTGATTTTTGCGACCAACTAAGAGAAAGTGAAGTTGTATATGACCCTTTCACATTCCACAGTTATAACAGAGCAATTGTTGATTGCGCAGCACTAGGAGTACCAGTTGTCGGAAGTAATAGAACACAAAGTATTAATGTTTGTTATCCCTTCACAAAAGTAGACCCTTACGATGTAACAGCTGCAAGAAGAATGATTGAGAAACTAGCAACTGACGACGTATTCAAAAAGAAAGTTATTGACTATGCAAGAGAGAAAGTTGAATATTATAATCATCCAAATTCAATGGAGAAATATTTAATGGCACTTGACGAGTCAATCGATGAAGCTAAAGAAGAAAAGAAAGTTCGAGAGATAATAAAACCAACAGTCAAAGATAAAGGCAGAGGAAACGATGTCAATATGCAATTAGCGCAGGAGAAAACAGTTAAAAATGTCAAAGAAAAGAAGTTTTGAAAAAATAAGAGGAACAATTAAACCAAAGAAAGGTTTGTCGTACTACTTTAACAAACTTTTATTATATTTTAAGAGGTAAAAAATGCACGTAATAGTACTAGATTTTGAAAATTTCAAATCATTAACAGGTCAACATAGAATATATTATTATGAAGGAATCAACTTCTTCGATTTTCATTTCTTAGTAGATGGACAAATAGTCAAGTCTACTGTTATGAAAGAAAGTATTGATAACGTTGAGAGATTCTTCTCTGAGAAGATGTTCTATGGTGCTATGCGTATTAAATTTAATATTCCAGTACCAAAAGAAGATAGTTTTTCAGAAGTTACTGAAGGAATAAAAATAGATATTCCAGTTGTACCAGAAGTTCCACAAGATACAGAATTAGTTAATGAAGATATTCAAGTAGATGGAGTTGACGAGTAAATGGGTGAACAAATTGCTGACAGACACAATCCTTCGAGACAATTAAAAGTCAATGAAGATGGAAGTATAGATGTCACACTATTAAATGGTGATATTGAAATTGGAGCTGTTGAAATTAAAGATGGTGAAAGCGATACTCGTCAGAAAGTTAAAACTGATGGTGTTGATAATGCAGCTGTCGTTACTCAGAACAGTCAACCACTACCAACTGGAGCCGCTACATCAGATAATCAAACTAATGGTACTCAAGAAGCAAGAATTACAGATGGTACTAATACAGCAACAGTTAATTCTGATGGACAATTACACACAGTATTAAGAGGCAAACAAGATACTGGTAATTCAACAACAACGTCTTTACTTGCAAACGCTTCTTTCGTTGGAACAAGTATTGATACACTTGACTTTTCAACAATATCAATAGTTTTACATACAGATAAAGATAGTGCAATTAATGGTCTAGAAATTGATTATTCAGCAGATAATAGTATATGGCACGAAGGCGAAGCTTATACTATTGAAGCAGGAGCAACTAAATTCTTTACACCAACATTACAAGCAAGATATGTAAGAGTTTCTTATACAAATGGAACAAGCGACCAAACAGATTTTCATATTCATACAGTATTAAGAAAATCACCAATTAAATGGTCAAGTCATAATATAGACGCAACACTTAGTGACGAAGATGATGGTGAACTAAATATCAGTGTTATAAAATTAAAAACTTCAAAAGATAATTATGTAAGTGCAGCCGCGACTAATGGTGGTAATTTTAAAGTATCTATTGAAGAATTAGAAAGTGGTGTTAGTAGTAATTCAAATTCACAATTAAACGTAACACAATTTAAAGAAGACGGAACAGAAGGTTCTGTATTACCAGATGGTGCATCAACAGCCGCTAACCAAGCAACTATAATTGCTAATCAAGATGCTGGTACAGTCACAGAAGGTAATATAACAAAACAACAAGTACAAGACAATACTAGTGAGGCATTACTCACTGATATTTTAAAAGAATTAAAAAAAATGAATTTACATTTAAGTATTATGACTGATACAATAATCCAAAATTCAGAGGTAGAATAAAATGAGTGATATGATTAAAGATGGAACAGGAAAAGGATATCTAGCTGCAGTAAATAAAGACAATCAGCTACTTGTACGAGCTACAGCTGTTGAACAAAGATTAGAATCATCAGTTGATGGAAATTATTATGAAGCAACAACAGAAGTAATCACTATAACAGACGCAGCTGAAACTAATATGATTTATATTAAGAATACTGATACAGACCCAAACAATAGAATAGTTATTGATAGAGTATTTATTGATATTTGGGCGACTACTGGTGGAACGGGTAATGGTAATATTACATATTATAAGAATCCTACAATTACAGGTGGAACAGATATTGTTCCAGTAAATAGTAATTTCGGAGACGGAACTGATATGGTTGGAACTTTCAAAAAATCTACAACTACAATGACAGAAGGCACTGCTGGTGTTCATTTCTGGCACGGAAGTATGGGTGTTGGAAGTAATGTAGTTGATGAAGGAAGAATCGTAATTCCTCCTGGATATTCCATTGGAATAAGTTATACAGCACCAGCAAGTAATACAAGTCAAAAGATTGCAATTAACGTAGCGATGTTTGATATTGATGTATCATTATTAGGAGGTCAATAAGATGGGATTACAAATAGAAGGAGCAACAGGTAATGGTTTCGGCGCAGCAGTAAATGAAGTTAACCAATTATTAACATCAGCAGTTACAGTTACTAAAGAACACGAAGTTAATCACGCAGATGGTCAAGCATATAGTGTGTTTGCATCACTTACTCCTGCAGAAGTTACAGGAGCAGCACTTGGTTGTTTTATGTATATTAAGAATGAAAGCGATAATGATATGATTATTTCAGAGATGATGATGTGGGCTGCGTCAGTAGAAACATTTTCGATAAAACTTGGGGATGAAGGAACTCCTGTTACTGGAACAGCTGTAACTCCTAGTAATAGAAATGCTGGTAGTGGGAATGTAGCAACTGGAACATTTCAAACTGGAACAGACATCACTGGATTAAGTGGTGGAAATACAGTATTTGGTTTTACTAAAGCGACAGGTAGTAGTGAAAGAATAGCTCCAGCAAGTAGTTTCATAATTCCAAAGAATAAAGTAGCTACAGTTTATGTTGGCACAGGAAATATAGCAATCAGATTTGGAATGGGAATAAGTTATCATAAAAAACATAGATAAAAATGGCAAATAAATGTAAGGAATGTGGAACGTGTTGCTTATATGTAGAAGTAAAAATGAAAAATAATTCGTTTGACCAACAATGGATGGATTTCCTAAAAGTAACAAGACCAGACGTGTTCATATTTACAAACAATAATAAGAATATGAAAATTGTAGCACCTTGTATTCATTTAAATCGAGAAACTAATAAATGTAGTATTTATGAAGCAAGACCAATAATTTGTAGAGAATATCAATGTGAGAGAAATTAAAAATGGGAATAAGAAGTCATATAACGGATAGTAAAAATAAACTTACAGCTGATGTAGTCAAGAAAGAGACTTGTGGTTGTCAAGCTTTAGCTGTAGCTACTGTGCCTTATAGAGAATTTGAAAATGAGTTAAAGTTTTTTATAGATGACGAAGGTAGTGCAGATATGAACATTAATGCGTCTTCAAGTGGAACACCTTTAAAAGTTTATAATGCAGATGATACTTTATGGACTTTCTCAGATATTGTAGGTGGTGGTAAAACTACTCCTGTCAATGCAGAACATCCTCATACAGGAACTAACGCTTTAAAAGTAGATAATGCACCAGTTAATGATGTTTACCAGTTTGATAATGGTTCAGCTTTAAATATGACTGATTATCAATCAGTGACTTTATGGATTTATATTGATAAGGACTACAAAGCAAGAGATAGTATTTCACTATATGGCTGGGACACAGCAATAGGATTGCAAGTTGGTACAGAAGTCTTTTTAGAGGATTATTTAGATATAGGAACAACAAAATCATATCAAAAAATACTTATTCCATTAACAGATTTTGGAGCATTATCAGCAAGTACAACACTTGACGCTTTCAGAGTAAGACAAGTATCAAAAGAAGGTAAAGCACCTAAATACTTTTTAGATGACATGCAATTAGAAGCAGCACCTGCTGACCCAATACCAGTTAAGTATACTATTCAAGCAGATAAAGGAACTTGGTTATTAATTGATGAGTTTAAATTCAGTTTTGCAGATGAGGTTGATGGAACTTTAGAAGATGGTACAATGCCTAAACTATCATATGATAAAATCTTAGGAGCAACATTGACTGTGGGTTTAAATTATCAACGAGAAGAAGGAAAAGAGTTAATTTTTACAGCAGTTATTAAAGACTTAATGGACTTATTAGAAATAGCAGGTACGGAAATGGTATCTGTTGGTGATGATGGAACAAACGTTTTTATGACGGTAAGAGCAAAACATAATGAACCTTTAGTATTAAAATCAGAAGATGAAGATGAATTAAGTTTCACAGTAAATGATGACCTTAGTGGTTTAAAACATTTAAGAATTAGCGCAGCAGGTAGATTAGAACGAAGAGAAAATTTATAAGAGGTAAATAAAAAATGGCATTAGTAACAACAGAAGTTGGAAATTTTACATTATTAACAGGTACACCAATTGAGGTGATTACAGCATTAGCTGCAAACACTGTAGTAAAAGATAAAGTATACGCAATGGGATATGATGGAACAGCATTCTTCGCAGTATATTAAATATTAACAATAACAGAGAATACAATGACAGAAACAATAGACAAGCATCAATTCAAGATAACAGTAGCTACAAGTATATTAGTATTAATATTTATTATCGGAGCAGTTGCTACTTTTGCAACTTGGAAAGCTGATATGAACGCTCAACATCAAGAATTCGATGACAGAATTGGACATATTGCTGATAAATACATCTCTATTAGAGCAGATGTAACAGATTTAAATGAGCAAGCTAACAAACGAGATATTCAGCTTGCAACAATTAACACTAAATTAGCAAATATCGAAACGCTTTTAATCGAAATCAAACAAGATTTGAGAGATAGTCGATAATAATTTTTTTCTTTTTACTTTTTCTAAACACAACTAATCGAAAGCTTTATAAATAATGAATTCTAAAAAAACGAAAGTTTTATATAGTAGAAGTTGTATTATACTAGTATGAGAGACGAATTTGGTAGATTTGTTAAAGGTCATACTGTTCCTAACGAATGGAAAGACAAATTTAGCGATTTATTAAAAGGTAACGCTCTACATACAACACCACATTCAGAAGAGACGAAACTTAAAATTCGACAAAGTACATATCACTCCAATTTAAAAGGAGAAAATAATTCGAATTGGAAAGGTGGAATTTCTTCAATAAGTGCTTTATTTAGAGGTTCTACAGAATATAAACAATGGAGAACTGAAGTATTTAAAAGAGATGAGTTTACTTGTCAAGAATGTGGCAATACAAAAGAATATTTACACGCTCATCACTTGAAACCATTTTCAGAAGAAATGGATAATTTTGATGTATGTAATGGATTAACAGTCTGTTATAAGTGTCACGAAGCTATACACGGCATTAAATTCGGAAAAGGAAGTAAAAAATAATACAATACTTTTTACACAGAGGTAAAAAAATGAATAAAATAAACAGAGGCGATTTATAATGGTTGCCGTATTTGGCTGGGAAGAAGCCAACGGAGCAGGTGAAACAGTAACAACACCTACAAATATAAATTTTGGAAGTACAGATGCAAAAGATTTAGTAGCATTAACTTATCCAATAACAGCAGGTACAAACTCTTTTGAGAAGTGGATTAGAGCAGCCTTTTCAGGAACATTCAACATTATTGATAATATTCAATTTTGGAAAAGTGCAGGAGCTTATGTATCAGAAGAAGGAATTGATTGGAGTGGAGCAACAGCATTAGCATCTTACGCACAACCAACACAAACAGAGAGTACAGTAGCAACTACAGTATTACCAACAGCAGACCCAGATACAGCAAATGTATGGATTGCAGGAAGCTTATCAGGTACTTTAACAAGTGCAGGTACTTCAGATTATATTGTAATGCAGATGCAGATTGGTTCAGGAGCAGCAGCTGGAGCAGTTAATACCAAAACTTTTACGCTCCAATATGATGAAGTGTAGCTTGTCTTATTGAATAGATGTTACACGTTATTTAACATTTAAGTAGGACGAAAAACGAAACATTTATATAGTAGAAGTGTCATTAGTATAACTAGAGAGCTTTTTTAAGCTCAATGAAGGTGAAACTGATGAATAAAGAAGATTTAAAACAAAAATACGAAGTTGAAGAATTTTCAATGTGTGAGTGTGCTAAATTATATAAAGTTAGCACAAAAACACTTAGAAAAAAATTATTAGAATATGGTATTAGAGTTCGTGGTCAAACTGAATATACTACTAGAAGAAGAAATTTATTAAAAAATAATAAAAAACTTGGTAGTAAAACAAAATCATATTACGATAATATTAAGAAAACTGGTAAAATACCAGAAAATGAGATTATACGACGTGAGAAGATTGGTAAGTGGTCTTCAGAGTTTGAAAGAACAGAAGTCCATAAACAAAAAATTAGTGATGCTTTGGTTGGTAACATAAATGCTATCGACCATAATGTCTCAGATGAAACAAGACAAAAAATAAGCAAAGCATTAAAAAAACGAATAAGTGAAACAGGACCTTTAAGTTCTGGTATGCTTGGAAAACATCATTCAGAAGAAACAAAGAATAAATTACGAGATGGTCAAATTAAAAAGTTACAAGAGAAGTTTTATCTTGGTAAAATGACCAAACTCGAAAAGAAAGGTTATAAAAAACTAGATGAAGCAAATATTACATATGAACCACAAAAACAAATCGATTATTATTTAGTCGATGCTTATATACCAGAAACAAACACAATTGTTGAGTTTCAAGGAACATATTGGCACACAAGAGACGATATCAAAACAAAAGATAAAGCTAAAAGAACATTTTTCAAAAACAAAGGATATAATTTAGTTGAAGTTTGGGAAGATAAAATGGATGATTGGAATCCAAGTGAGATGATTTAAGATGGTAAAAAGAATTACACAAGTATTAATAGATACTAACAGTATTAAAGATGGGGAATCAATAGTTACTATTGATAGTAATGGTAAAATTGTTAATTGGCATTTCGGTGTTGGTGAACAACCAGATATTAAGGAGACAGATATAAAATGAGTAAGAAAGATAAAGACAATTTAGAATATTATTGGATAGCAGAATTTAACGATGGTACAATCATTAAACAATTCTTACCAGACTATACAGAGATATCTTATGGTGAAGTGTTAAAAAGATATACAGATATAAAGACCTTTACAGTTACTAATGATAAAGAAGAGTATGTAGCAGATATATTTAAGAAAAAGCTTAAGACACCTTATAAGACTTATAAGCTTAAAGGTAATAAAGCACAGCTTATATATAAAAGACGTAATAAAGTACGTTTAACAGTTGGTGGAGACGACTTAACAATATTACCAGCTGAAGTAACACATATTGTTGGTATTGATACAGATGATGAAGACCAATGGGTTGAAGTTGATGGCGGTCAAGGTAAAAGACCTAAAAAAGAAAAACACGATAAAAAAGAAAAAAAGAAAAAACAGAAGAAGTAATTAGAGCTCCATACAAGCGATTTGAGAGCTTTAAAGTTACACAGATGCAAACATACCAAAAACCAATAAAAGTCTACAGGTGAGCTTGTATGACACGTTAGGAGAGACAATGGAATACGTTTGGACAGCATATTACAATGATGGAACGAAACTTCAACAATATGAAGAAAACGAACATTTATTTAGTGATATAAATCAAGAAGAACTAAAAATCTTCAAAATAGAAAACAAAAATAACTATATTATTCTTGAAATGAATTCAGGAATGTTTATACTTAATGGAGAATACATCACATTCAATGGTGTAAGTGGTAAAGACTTAAAATACCGTTTAATTTACTTTAGACGTAACAGAGTAACTATTAATACAGATAATACTGTTGGTGATAAAACAGTTGAAAGCTTCGTAGGATTTCAAACAACAGATGAAGGTATTAATAAGAAAGTTATGATAAGTGTAAAAGATAACAAATTCAACATACACGTTGAATAGAGGCAATACAATGACAGATGAAATTAAACAAATAACATTCAAAAAAGAATTAGAAATAGTTATTTCAGTACAAGCATTAAAAATTCTAGCTGGTACTAAATATTCTTTAGAAGAATTTGAGAAATGGGCTCTTATAGACCAAAAGATTTCTTTAGGTGGAAATAATGTATCAGTTTTTCTAGAGCAAATGTATAATCGTGAAACCGTAGATAGTGAGACATCTAAACCAACAGAGGTAAATAAAGATGTCAGCACCAATAGTTGAAAGAAGTACAGGAGATATTATTCCTGCAAGTGACCATAACGATGTAAAAGATTACATTGAAGATGGTATATATAGAGTTAACACTAAAAGTTTAAATATTCAAGGTATTGGCGAAATTATAGATTTAAGTGGTAACATTACTACAAATGTTGGTACAGTAGATGGTATAGATATAGCAACAGATGTTGCAGCAAATACTTTAAAAAATACTAATGTTACAACTAATATAACAGTTGTAGAAGCACCTACAAATGTAGATATTCAGTCTAGCGACGGTACTAATGATACTATTGCAGCAGCTGACGGAACAAATGCTGGTGTAATGACAACTACAATGTACGATGAACATGTTGTTAACAATGGTAAAGTAACTTATCCCGGAATGGATTGGAGTGACCCAGTAGATACTGATATTATTCCAGATACAATTTCTACTCATGATTTAGGTTCAACAGCAAAGAAATTTGATTATTTATATACTAATTATGTTGCAGGTGGAAGTGCTACTGATAGGATAGATTTTTTAACAAGTGGCACAATTAAAATATTAACTGATACTACAGAAAGATTAACAATTACTGATTCAGGAGTTCAAATAGGAGCAGGAGCAACTATAAATACTATTGGTACAACATTTGTAGATAATGATACATCCTTAATGACTTCACAAGCTATCAAAGAAAAGATTGAAGATTATAGTTATTCAACAACAGTTGGTACTGTTACAAGCGTAGCAGCATTAACTTTAGGAACTACAGGAACTGATTTAAGTTCAACTGTAGCAACAGGCACAACAACTCCAGTTATTACTTTAAACGTTCCAACTGCAAGTGCCGCTAATCGTGGAGTATTAAGTTCAGCAGATTGGTCAACTTTTAATGGTAAATCATCAACAGTTGGTACTGTTACAAGTGTTACTTCTGCAAATGGTGCAGCTACAATTGCCACAACTACAACTACTCCAGTAATAACAATAGTATCTTCTCCTAAACTTACAACAGCAAGAACAATTGGTGGAGTAAGTTTCGATGGAACAGCAAATATAATACCAACTACAATAGCAGTAACAGATACAGCAGATGCGACGTGTTTTGTAGGATTATGGGAAAGTGCTACAGGTGATTTATTACCACAAACAGATGCAGGAATAACATATGCCGCAGACACTGCAATTTTAACAGTTTCTGGAAGTATTGCATCAGATGTAACAGGAGCATTAACAGGTAATGCTGATACAGTAACAAACGCAACATTAACAACAGCATTAACAGTAAATACAGGAACACTTACTTTAACAGCAGACGCAGGAAATGATTCAGTATTAACAATAGGTGGTGGAGCAGTTTCAGTTTCTGGAGCTAATACAGGAGATAATTCAGCAAACTCATCTACAATGTTTATTGGTACAACTGAAGTAGCATTAAATAGAGCAACTGCCGCTTTAACTTTAGCTGGAATAACTTTAACAACTCCTGATATAGGAACTCCAAGTGCAGGAACATTAACTAATTGTACATTTCCAACTCTTAATCAAAGCACTACAGGTACAGCAGCAATAGCTACTACTATAACATTAGCTGATGAGAGTGCTGATACTTCTTGTAATGTTTTATTTGCTACAGCAGCAACTGGAAACTTAGGTGCTAAAACAGGCACAAACTTAACATTCAATTCAAGTACAGGATTATTAACAGCTACTGGATTCGCTGGCGCACTAACTGGTAATGTCACAGGAGATATTACAGGAAATGCAGGAACAGTTACAACTATTACAGGTTTAGCACCAGATACAGCAACAACTCAAGCTACACAACCAAATATTACATCATTAGGAACTCTAACTAGTTTAGCAGTAACAAATAATATAACAGTTGGTGGAACAGTTGATGGTATAGACATCGCAACAGATGTTGCCGCTAACACTTTAAAGAACACAAATGTATCAACAAATATAACAGTAGTAGAAGCTCCAACAAATGTATCAATACAATCAAGCGATGGTACAAATGATACTATTGCAGCCGCAGATGTAACTAACGCAGGAGTTATGACTACAACTATGTATGATGAACACGTTGTAAATAATGGTAAAGTATCTTATAATAGCACTGCAAGTACTAAGCTTGGGACTATTGAGGAGAGTGCTGATGTAACAGATACAGCTAATGTTACAAGTGCAGGAGCTTTAATGGATAGCGAATTAACAAGTATTGCAGATGTTAAAGCTTTAAATCAGAGTGTAACTACAACTAGTAGTCCTACGTTTGCAGCTATAACAGCAGGTAATTTACTTAATTCAGCAGATGCAACTGATTACATAGATATGGATACTTCTGGTTGGATTAGATTTAAACTAAATAGTACTAGTGTATTATCTTTAAATGATACTCAAGTTATAGCTTTAGCAGATGTTGTACCAAATACTGATAGTACTTATTCATTAGGAACAACAGCTAATAGATGGTCTAACTTCTTTACAGATGCAATTACTTGTGGTGGAAATATTGCTGTTGGTGGAACAGTTGATGGTATAGATATCGCAACTGATGTAGGAGCGAATAATTCAAAAGTTACTAACGCTACTCATTCAGGTGAAGTTACTGGTAGCACAGCTTTAACAATTGCAGCTAATGTAGTTGATGAAGCTAATATGAAGATTAGTAACGGTCCTACAAATGATTACATTTTAACAGCAGATTCAGGTGCTACTGGTGGTTGGAAATGGGCAGAAGCAGGTGGTGGAGCAGATGATAGTGCAAGAACAAGTGCAGGATTAAATCTAATTAGAGAATTACAAGACCGAAGTGTTACTTTTAGTGCTGATGGTGCTGATATGTTTGGAGATGCTTATATAGATACAACTGGAAGAATGAATTATGTAGATACTGGAGAAACAGATGCAACATTTGACACTAATAAATATAGACCTGCAACATCCGCACAATATTGGTCTAGTGCAGGTGGAGACACTCTAAGTACTACTTATGTTACAATGGCAACATTTAGTAATGCAGGTATATTAGTTCAAGAAGTTCAATATAGTCAATATCGTACTGGCTCTAATACTACTACTGCTTACGGTAAAGTAATATTCACTTATACTGATGATTCAACTGCCGAAGATGAACAATCAACTACAAGTACTAATACACCAGTTGTTAGAACAATAACTAACCCTAATTTAGCAAAATTAGTTAAATCTGTAGTATTTCAAGCAAAAACTAGTGATGGTGGAAGACAAGCATATATGAACGCTATAACTTTAGACAATGTTTTACCTACTGAATTTCTTATATATCATGATATTCCAACAGGTACATTCGGAGCGACAATTAGTAGTGCTCACGCAACTGCTTTAGTTGCTGATTGGGAAGCAGGAGCTGATATTCAATTTAAACTCACAGGAACAAGTGGAACTGAAGATTCAGGATGGTTAGATTATAATACTACAACTGATTTCACGGCTTTTACTGCTGAACCAGATACTTTTATAGTTAAATTAGTAGCTAAAACTACTAGTCCAACACCAGGTTATCCGGCTATACATGGTGCTATTGTGAAAGCAGAATAATGAGGTCATTAAAAAAAATGGTTAAAAAAGAGAAAGAGTTAAAAAAAGCTAAAAAAAAAGATTGTTTAAAAATAGGAGACAAATATTATTTAATAACTAACATTCAGAAAATTTTAGAAGATAGAATAGAACAAATGTTAGTTGAAGATGAAATCTCTGAATAATTTTTATTAAAAAACGAAACATTTAAATACTAGAACAAGCATTATAATAACAAGGTAATACAATACTAGCAAATTTAATCTTTTATAGGACAGATGTCGTAGAAGAATAAGACGCTTTTATAATATAATATAGAAGATGGTTTATTCAGCCTACTATGGCACAGCAAAATATGGAGAGTCCT
>Ga0222697_1000142_pt1 | contig 36750 bp, 34 predicted proteins | sample AntAcemetage1402_FD_179835 | JGI IMG/M metagenome (GOLD analysis project Ga0222697, IMG submission 179835) | Saline water microbial communities from Ace Lake, Antarctica - #1402 | ecosystem: Environmental > Aquatic > Non-marine Saline and Alkaline > Saline | place: Antarctica: Ace Lake... | reverse complement strand
AAGAAGTTATAAAGATTTTAGAAGCTCTTGAAAAACAAGGCAAAGTAAAGAAAGTTGGTGAAGAATATCAAAGAATAATCAAAAAGTAGGTTAATAAAATGGCAAAAAAGAAGAGTGTGAAAAAAACCCGCAAACCTAAAAAAGAAACTAATAAAATCATCTCAAGAGAAAAACCTGCAAAAAAAACTCCAGAAACAAATGAGCTCTTAGTTCTTAAGAGAGATATAGAAGCAATTCTTTTTGCAGCTGGCAAAGCTTTAGAGATTAAGTTTATTGCAGAACTCTGCAATACAACTATTTCAATAATAAAAAACCAATTAGAAGTTCTTGAAAAAGAATATTCTCAAAATCCTGTTTTAATGATAATTAATCAAGGTTCTACTTGGAAAATGACTGTCCGAGGACAATATCTTGATATGGTTTCCAAGATAGTTGCAGATACTGAATTAAGTAAGACTGTTCTTGAAACTCTTTCAATGATAGCTTATAGAAATCCTGGGTTGCAGAGTGATATAGTCAAAGCCCGAGGCCAAGTAACTTATGACCATGTTGCTGAACTTGTTGAACTCGGTTTTGTTATTAAAGAAAGAATTGGTAGAAGTTATATTCTAAAACTCACAGAAAAATTCTATGAATATTTTGAAGTTAATGGTAAAAAAATTAAAGAAGTTTTTCAACCAGTTAATGATCGAATTTCTGAGCAATTAAGATTAGGTAATTTTAAAACTTACACTAAAAACCAAGAAGAAGTAAGAGATATTTTTGATAAAACAAAAGAAGAAAGATTAGGTGAATTAGAAATTTATAGAGTTGAAAATGAAAAAAATGCTGAGAAAATAAATAATGTTAGAAATTCTCATAAAGGTTTTTTAGAATCTATTGATGATGAAATAGATAGCATATCTCAAAGAACTGACACTGAAGAGTCAGATATTGCTCTTGTTAAATCTTCAGATGTGCAGGATAAAATAAATCAAATAAAAATTGATGAAGCAGATGAATCTGGATTAATATTACAAGAAAATGATTCTACTAATGATGATCCCGAGGAACAAATTTCTAATGACAAAGAATCCGCAGATTTAGATACAGATAAATTATTACAAGAAACAGAGGAAGTTATGGATGATCTTCAAAATAAATCTAATGATGATTCTGATAAAGATGTTAAAGATAAAAATAATAAATAAAAATGGTTCGTGTTTTTACTATTAGATGTCCTAAGTGCGGCAATAAAATGAAATATCTCCCTAACAACCTAAGTGATTTTTCTAATAAAAAAAAAAGATGTGTTTATTGCGGTCACACATTTAATGTTCATAAAAATATTAATGAATCCAGAATATTAAAAATTGAAAAAACATAATAAAATAAAATGGCAAATTTAACAGAGGAAGAGCTAAAAAATATGTCTCCTGAAGAAATACGGGAATTGCAAAAAAAGAATTGTGTTTTTTGTCAAATTATTTCTGGAAAAATTCCAGCATATAAAATATTTGAAGATGATAAAGTTGTGGCTATTCTTGATATTAATCCTGCAAATGAAGGTCATGTTCTTTTGTTGCCTAAAGAACATTATCAAATATTGCCACAAATACCTCCGGACTTATTAGGCCACATAGTTATTATCGCAAAAAAGATAAGTCAGATGATGCTTTCAACAATGAAAGCTAAAGGAACTTCTATTTATTTTGAAGTTGGTGCAGCAGCTGGACAAAAAGCACCACATGTTATGCTGCACATAATACCTTCTAGTCCTGATAAAAAGATTTTGCAACCTGAAACAAAAAAATTAAGCATTGAAGATTTTGATAAAGCTCTTAATATGTTAAGAGCAAAAACAGGTTTTAAAGTTAATGATAATATAAATGCAAAATCACCTGAACAGCCTGTCCAACAAGAGTCTGCAGAAACAAAAATTCCAAAACAAGAACCTGTTCCACAAGAACAAACTTCAAAACAAGTTGAATTACCAAAAGATAAAACTACTAATAAAATAGGAGATAATAATATCCCCAATAAATCATCTGATAATAAAAAAATTGATTTAGATAAAATAAGTAAATTATTTGGTTAAAATGGAATGTATAATATGTGAAGCATTGAATGATAAATCTGCAATGGTTTATGAAGATGAACAAGTTGCAGTATTCTTGTTAAATGATGCTTTCACACTTGGGAATGTAAAAGTTGTTCCTAAAAATCATTTTAATATTCTCGAGCAAATGCCTGATGAATTATTATCTTATTGTATGCTTGTTGCAAATAGATTTGCTTCTATTTTATTTGAAACTTTTGCTTTGCAAGGAACAAACATTCTTATTCAAAATGGTCTGGGTGCAGGTCAGAAATTTCCTCATTTTAGTATTGATGTTATCCCAAGAAAAGAAAATGATGGTCTTGTTCTTGATTGGGAGCCAAAAAAGGCATCTCATGAATCTCTTGAAGGGATGAAGAATATTTTTATTGAAGCTTTAGATAATAAACATGAAATTGTTGAAGAACAACCGGCTGCAAAAAAAGAAGAAGAAATAGCTAGTTCTAATAAAGATAATTATTTGATAAAGCATTTAAAAAGAATGCCTTGATTTATTTAATTCTTTACTAATAATCTCTCGTGTTTTATTATTATCTTTTGCAGTTGTTTTTACTTTTGATTTGCCTTTTAATTTTAAGAATTCTTTTATTAGATTATTTTTTTCAATTATGTCTAATTTATCTCTTATACATTCTCTAATAAATTCGCTTCTTGAATTAAAATTATTTTCGATTAGATTTTTATCAATTTTTCTTAATATTGTTCCTTGAAATTTTATGCTTACAGTTTCCATGGTAATACATAGTAATATTGTGTAATATATAAATCTTTTTATAATTATTCGGAAATATTTCGTATTCTAAACAATTTATATTATATATAAATATTAGACAGCATACAAAAAACTATACTGATGTGTAAACTTGTTTTTGCAAAAATAGATACAATTATAAACTTTGCAAATATTCTAACTATTCATAAGGGGTGCTGTAGCTAGAGCTGTTGAAGATGAACCAGGAATTAGTTTTGGTGTGATTGCTGCAATCATTTTAGGTGTTGCTGCATTAATTTTTGCTGCATATTATGGTGGTTTTCCTTTACCAATAAAATCTCGTTTTGATAGAGCTGCTTATTTTCATAGAAAAGCAGAGATAGAATATAGAAAAGGAAACCATAATAGATCTCAAAGATTACATATTAAGGCTCAAAACCTTAGAGAAAAAGGTGAGCGTAAAAAACTTTTTTAATTTATTTTTTTTTGGTTTGCAAGAAGATTAGCGAATACTGTGGCTTTTAAGTCATAGGTGAGCTTCTTGCAAGTTCAAAAATTGATTTTATAATGTGAATCCGAAATACTGCGACTTTCAAGTTGCAGATAAGGATGAGCTAAAATGAATAAATTTTTGTTATTTTAATTTTATTTTCATAAAAAACTTGCTTCACTCTTGAGGGGAGTCAAAAAAATCAAAAAATAATTATTACGAGGATGAAAATGGTTTGGTATAAAAATTTTGGATTTAGAAAAAATCCTTTTACAGTTGAAACTATAAAGAGTCGGTTTGATATTATTGGTAGAGATGCTGAGTGCGAAGAAATAATTTATAGAATTGCTTCAAGCAGTATGTTATTAATTGAAGGTAAATATGGGGTTGGTAAGACTACTTTACTTAAACATGGTATTGATAACTTTAAAGGTAAAGGAAAAGTTATCTATGTTGATGCAAGAAAATTAAATAAGCGACTTGATATTTCTAAGCTAATTCATAAAAAACCTAAAGGTATGATTTTACTTTTGGATAATGTTCAGTATCTTTCAAAAAAGAATAATGACAAAATTAAGTATTATTTTGACCAAGATAGAATAAAATCTGTTGTTTTCACAACAACTTCCTATAATAATGTTAATTTTGCAGATTCAATAAGAGATAGAATAGGAACTAATATAATTAAGTTAAAAGTTCTTAATCAATCTACAACTTTAGAGATAGCTAAAGATAAATTAAATGATAATGATTTTATTCCTATGGTGGTATTAAAAAAGATATATGATAACACAAATAATATTAAAGATTTTTTTAGAATATGTAATTTTTTAGGTGAATACCTTGTAGATGAGGGCAAAGAGATTGCAAGTTTACAAGATTTGAAAAATATTAAAATTTCTAATAATAATGAAGAGCAAGACATTAATGTTTGTAATAAATGTAAAGAACCACTTGTTAAGATTGGAGAATATTGGAGATGTAAAAATTGTGATGAATACTGCATGAATTGTGGTGCTCTGGTTGGTGATGAAGATAGTTATTGTCCTGAATGTGGAGTTGAATTTGAGGAGGAATGAAAATGAAAAAAATAACATGGTTTAATGAATTAGGGTTTTATAGTAATCCTTTTAGCATAAAACCTGCAGCTTTTCACATGGAAGTTTTTGGTTATGATAAATTGATTAATGAAATTAATGATAAGGTTAAAGATGGTAATATGTTGTTTATTCATGGTCCTTATGGTACAGGTAAAACTACTATCCTAAAAAAAGTTGTTAATGAATTTAAAGGTAAAAGAAGAGTTATTTATTATAATTGCAATAAAGCAGAAGGTTCTATTGAATTTAATAAGCTTTTAATTAGATCTGGAAACTTTTTTTCAAAATTACTAAATATAAAAAGAAAAAATAGAATCTTATTACTGGATGAGGCCCAAGATCTTAATAAAAAGGACTTAAATAATATTAAAGATTACTATGATAATTCTTATTTTAAGTCTATTATTTTTGTTAGTAAAAAAGATGATATTGATCTTCCTAAAGATTTAGAAAAAGTTATAGGAAAGAATAATTTTAATCTTAATGTTTTAAATAATAATGAAGCAATTACATTAATAAGAAAAAGAATCGGTGACTTAAATTTCTTATCTGATGAGATGATATTAAAAATATTTAAGCAAAATAAGAATCCTAGAGCTTTTTTAAAGAACTGTGAAGAAGTCTGCAGAAATGCTTTTGAGCTTAATGCTGAGAAAGTCATAGATAAGCATGTTAAGGACTTTGCTATTAATTAACTCTTTTTGTTTTCTTTTCTTTTCTGAAACATTCAAAAATCCAAAAAATATTTGAATAGATACTGCTTTTTTTAGATTATGCACCATCTTGACAGAGCAATATTAAATGTCTTTAAAAAATTTGAAGGCAAAGAATTAAACACTTCAGATATAGTTAAAGAGATATTTCCAGACGATGCAAGTAATTTTGACATTGATTCTTCAGCAGTTTTGTTTGTTGGTGGTGAAAAAAAGGTTATGACCAAGATAAGGTATAAAAAAGCCTTACTGCATAAAAGATTGTTATATCATCTAAACAAATTAATCAAAGAGGATATATTAAAGCTTTCTGGCATTGAAGAATATGGAGAAAAAAGATTTTCTTTGTCTGAAAATCATGGTGATATGATTATTGAAGATAAAAATAAAACAATTGTTATTACAAACGATCATTTTCCTTCAACTCCTATTGAGGGATATGAAGAACAGAAAATAATAAAGAAACTTGATCAAAAACACTGGATAAACAAGCTTGATTCCATTGTTCTTAATTCATCTAAATTTAATAATTCAGGAAAATTATATGAAACATTAACTGAGCTTTTTGATGAAGTCAATGATTCTATTGCAATCCTTTATTTTGAAAAAATAATTCAATCAAAAGAAGATAAGAATGTTATTAGTTTTTTACAAAACATATCTGAAGATGCAAAAGATTATAATAAAAATATATCTTTTATTATTGATTGTGATAATATTTTTAATAAGGCAAGATTTATAGATTTTATTGACAATTTTCCAAAAATTAGTAATGATCATATTCAGATTGTTTTTGAGTTAGATGTTGATTCATTAAAAAATAATAAAGAATTATTATCCCGTATAATAAATATTTTTTCTAATAAGAAAATTAAGATAAACATAAAAAACAAAGCTCTTGTTTCAAGCCCTGTTTATTTTGGTAAAGCCGGTGTTTATTCTTTTGATGAAAAAGATTGGGAAATTTATAAAAAAGAATATGAAGAAAAAACTATTGGTGCAAGTTGTAGTTCTTCAAGTTTAATTATTGATGTGCAGGAATTTTTTAATAATTATACTACTGCCCATGAGTTTCGTGAATTTTTATTAAAAGCTAATAAAACTTTATTGATAGCTAATGTTAATAAAAGAAAAATTGCACATCATTATCTAAAAAATATTCACAAACATAACAAACCTTATCAAAGAGATTTCTTTTTGTTTGAAAGAAATTTTATAAGATTGTGGAATTATAATTTTCAATTATTTGACAAAAAATCTTTTTTAATTGAATTATTCAAGAGTGCAAGAGAAGAATCAGAAAAATTTTGTTTTACAGAAGAAACAATCTATAATGCCTGTGGAATTCCCATAAGGTTTAACATAGCTTTTACATCTGCATTCAGAAAATCTGTTCTTACAATGAGTCAGAGGTCTTATATTAAACGAACTGTTCACAGTATAAATTATTTTAATTCTCCTGAAGCAAAAGAATATTTGAGAACAAGAGAAAAACTTAATAGGATATTTTCTGGTGTTGACAGAGTTAGATTTTTCAGGGCTAACATTGAAAATGTAGAAGATGTTATTAATGAATTTAATTATATTTTACAAAATCTTAAATTGCCTTTTTTCACATTTGATTTTGCTAAGATAAAAGGCAACACAAAATTAACAACTTTTTTTGAGCAGACCCATAAGAATTTGCCAAAAAAGAAATCAGAGAAAAAAATAAAAAAGAAAAGTAAAAAAAGTTAGATAAAAAATGGAAATAATTGTTGATAATATATTAAATGGGTGGAAAACAACTTTATCTTTTATTATGAAAGAAGGTAATGAATTTGTAGATAGAGATAAAAGAGTTTGTAAAGAAGTATTAAATTATTTATTAATTATTAATGATACCAGCGATATTTCTGCACCTATTAATGTTATGAAAGGTTTTAAGGACTTTGTTTATCCAAATAAAGAAGAAATAAAAGGTGTCATGTTAAATAAAGTTAGTGCTTCTGGTTATAACTACAGTTATGGCCAAAGATTATTTAATTATAGAAATGTAGTAAACCAAATAGATAAATATATTTATCCTATCCTAAAAAATGATCATAATTCTAGAAGAGGTATGACTGTTCTTTATGATCCATTAATTGATTCTTTTAAAGATAAAAAATCAGTTCCTGGTTTAATAAGTATATATTTTAAAATTAATGATTTCAAATTAGATATAACTATTAATATTAGAAGTAATGATTTTTTTATTGGTTGGCCTGCAAATGTTTACCAACTTAATTTGTTGCAAAAGCATGTTGCAGAAAAGCTTAATATTGCAACTGGAAAAATAACTGTTTTCTCAAACTCAGCTCATGTATTTCAAGAGCATTTTGAGAAAATAAGAAAAGTAATTGGCATCCAAAAGTAGTAATTAAAATCGATAAGTTTATATATATGTAATATACATGTGTGTATATTATAATTATAAATAACAATAAATAAGGGTGGTAAAATGTTGAAAGTGAAAAAAATATCTGAAACCTATGATATGAGAGTTTTTACAGATTCAGGTGATTATTTTGGTGATATTGAAGAAGCAATTCTAACTCACACAAAAATAGTTGGTTGGAGAGTAAGAGCAACTAAAAGCTCATTTTTAAATAAAGTTCTTGGAAATGCTAAAGGAGTTATTGTGCCTCATCAGCTTGTAAAAAGTATTGGAGACATAATGATTATTAATAAGACTGCTATTCCTTCCTATACAGGTGATGATGAGGATTAATTCTTCATTGTTTTTATTATTTTTTTATAATTTTTATTCTTCATTGTTTTTTTCTAATAAAAATATTTAAATATTAATAAGGAATTTGTTATATTATAATGGATTTTAATCAGGAAGAATTTGAAACCTTATGGAATATAGAAAACTCTTGGCAGTCAGATCCAGTTAAGGCCTCTGATGAAACTCCTAAGAGTATTAAGAAGTATAATAAGATTTTTCTTAAATTAGATGAACTGAAACTGATAAAAGTTGAAATAAGGGATAATAATATTTATGGTGCCGTAGCAACAAAAAAAGGTAAACAAATTCTTGGTTATGAAAAATATGCTTCTTGGATTCCTGGGTGATATTGCAATAAACTTTTTATATAAGCATATTTTATATTGTATATATGGCAAAAATTAGTATATCCTATAAGTTTTCAGGTGAAGATCCTGAAATAATAGAAAAAAATCTTGTGTTAATTAGAAATTTATTAGAGGAAAAACGCTTTGAAGTTTTTTCTACTTTTTGGAAGTCTGATTATTATAAAAAAAATAATTTCAGTTATATAGAGAGAATGAAAGATTTTTTATCTAATTTAGATGAGTCTGATATTCAATTTATATTTGATAATAGTCAAGAAAAAAGTGAGGGATTACTTATTGAAACCGGTTATGCTTATGCAAAGAAAAAATATATTATTCTTGCAATAAGAGATAATGTAAAAAGAAAGTTTTTAGAAGGTCTTGCAAATGAAGTTATAAAATTTAATTCTATTGAAGATTTAAAAAATAAATTAGAAAAATTAGAAATAATATGGCAAAACATGAAGCATTCATAATATATGCAACATACAGGATAAATGAACAGCAGAATAAAGCAGTTATTCATTTATTTGGAAGATTAAAAAATAACAAAAGCTTTGAGGCTGTGTTTGATTTTAAGCCATATTTTTTTATTAAAAAAACTGATAAGAAAAAAGCAGAAAAAATAATCAAAAATCTTGATATTAATATTGAACTGAATGATTCTAATATGAAAAATCTTTATGGTGAAGAATTGTTAAAGATTATCACTTTTATTCCTAAAGATATTCCTAATATCAGAAAAGAGTTTGAAGGAGAAAACATTGCTTGCTATGAAGCAGACATAAGATTTACCCAGAGATTTTTAATGGATAATAATATTAAATCAACTTGCACTATCCAAGCTGAAGAACAGAGTGCAGATAATATTGATGTATTTTTTGATAATCCTAAAATAAAAAAGAGTGATTATGTTCCTAAAAACCTTAAGATCTTATCAATTGATATTGAAACAAATCGGTATGCAAAAAACCTTTTCTGCATTTCTCTATACTCTGATACTCTGGAAACAGTTCTTATTAATTCTTCTGATAAGAAGTTAAGGAATGCAGAAACATTCACTTCTGAAAAAGCTCTTTTAAAAAGATTTAAAGAATTAATAATTGAGCAAGACCCAGATATTATCACGGGTTGGAATGTTATTGACTTTGATTTTGTAAAACTAAAAGAATTCTTTAAAAAAGCAAAGATTGATTTTGTTCTGGGAAGAACAGGTGAGAAATGCAGTTTAAGAATTGAAGATTCTTTTCTTAGAGATTCAACAGCAGACTTTAAAGGTAGGATAATTCTTGATGGTTTAAGACTTGCAAGAAGGTCTTTTATTAAACTTAGTAATTATAAATTAAATACTGCTGCAAAAGAAATCCTAGGAGAAGAAAAGCTTATTACAGGAGCAAATAGGGGGGAAGAAATTGAAGAATTATTTTTAAATAACCAGCAAAAGCTTATTGATTATAATCTCAAGGATTCAAAACTTGCTTATGATATTATTATTGAATCTGGAATGTTAAAGTTAGCTCTTAGCAGGTCTTTATTAACTGGAATGCAACTGGATAAGATCCATGCAAGTATTGCGAGTTTTGACTCTGTTTATCTTCCTCTGCTTCATGATAAAAAAACAGTTGCATTTTCATTAAGTTTTGCAAATCAACATGATCGTGTAAGGGGTGGTTTTGTTCTTTCCTCTAAACCAGGAATTTATGATTGGGTTATTGTCTGTGATTTCAAAAGTTTGTATCCTACTGTCTTTAGAACATTTAATATTGATCCTTATAGTTTTTTTTATAATGAAAAACAAATTCCTAAGAAATTACCTAAAGATAAATTTGTCAAAGCACCTAATGGTGCTATTTTTAGAAATCAAAAAGGCATAATGCCAGAGCTATTAACTACTTTTTTTAAGGAAAGAGCTAAAGTAAAAAAAGAAAACAATACTATGGCAAGTTTTGCAATAAAAACAGTTATGGCCTCTTTCTCTGGGGTTTTAGCTAGTACTAATTGCAGATTCTCAACACACTTATTAGGAGATTCTATAACAAGTTTTGCCCAGATGATTATTAAAAAAACAATGGAGCTTATTAAAGAAAAAGGTTATGATGTTATTTATGGGGACACTGATTCTATTTTTATTGATTTACATGTTGCTAATTTTGAAGAAGCAGATAAAATAGGCAAAGAGATAGCAAGATATATTAATAATTATTTTAATAAATGGGTTTCAGAAAATTATGCAAGAGAGTCCTTTCTTGAACTTGAATTTGAGAAGATTTATTCAAGATTTTTTATGCCAAAAATTCGGGGTTCTGAAACTGGAGCAAAAAAAAGATATGCAGGTCTTGTTCTTGAAAAAAAGAATTCTAAGTTTCAAGAAAAAATTGATTTTACTGGTCTTGAATTTGTAAGAAGAGATTGGACAGAAGTTTCTAAAGATTTTCAACTGGAACTACTTGATAGGGTTTTTCATAAAAAAGAAGTTGCAGATTTTGTAAAGAAATTTGTTGAGAAAATTAAATCTGGAAAATATGATGATAAGCTTATTTATCATAAAGCCATAAGAAAAGATCTTAAAGAATATACTAAAACAACTCCTCCTCATGTTAAGGCAGCAAGAAAACTAAAGAAACTTGATTCTAACATTATTGATTATGTAATAACTGTTGACGGTCCAGAACCAATACAAAATCAGAAGCATTCTATTGATTATGATCATTATATTGATAAGCAAATAAAGCCAATTGCAGATTCTGTCCTTATATTCTTTAATCAGAACTTTAATGATGTTATCCAAGGCACAACCCAAAAGAGTTTATTTGGTTATTAACATTATTTATAATACTTTTTTGCATTAAATTTATAAAGAATTTAATTGCCCTATTTATATATAATATAACATAATTTAATAGCCCCGTAGTGTAGTGGCCAATCATTGTGCCCTTTGGAGGCATAGACCCCAGTTCGAATCTGGGCGGGGCTATCTAAATTCCACAATCGCTTTTAGAGCTAGGATTACCTTTTTATTTAACTAAAGACCATAGAAAATCGAAGTGTTTTTTGTGAGCTTCAAAGATTTCTTTATTCTCCATCACAATTACTATTGGTTCTGCAGAATATACCATAATTGCTACTTTGTTTTCATACATTATTGTTTCTGTAACTTGATCTAATTTTTTAGGAAGTATTTTGTGTTTGCTGTTTTCATTATCTGCTATCACTTTATTTTTGAAATCATGATTCCATAATAACCATTCTTTAGTTTTTGTATCTTTTTTCTTAACATTATAATTTTTCCAGTATGTCTCTCCAAGAATCTTAACTGACTCATTTGTTATCCCTATACACCACGATTTATTTGCTTGAACTATTTCTCCTAATACTTTTTTTAATCCTGCAATTCCTCTAAATACAATTACATCTTGCTTTGATGAATGACTTCCTAATATTTTTGTAATATCAGGAATTATTTCTTTTGCTTGTTTGATTTCTTCATTTAACTTTTCTTGTCTTGTTTCTAAAAATTCCACTATTGCTGATGGTTTTTCAGCAATAAATATTCGTTTTGTTCCTTCTACAACAAAGGATACTAATCCTTTTCCTAATAATTTTTCAAGATTGTCATAGACTATGTTTCGGTACACTCCTAATGATTTAACGAGTTCTTGAGCTGTAGCTTTACCCTTTATAATCAGAGCATAATATACCTTTGCCTCATTTTTATTCAAACCCAGCCGTGCTAAGTTTACGTAATCCATACTTATGTTTAACTTAGGTTATTTATATAGTTTTTCATTTGCTGTAACAAAGTATTACAACATAACTTTATATAGATTAACTAATAAGTAGTAACTATGGATAAAAATTTAGATTCACAATATGATTCGTTTCCAGATGATTTTATCAAAGGAACAAAAATTCATAATGACCTTAGCAGGGCTGCTTATTATTCTATATTGGAAAATATTATATTTGCAGGAAAAACTATCTTAGATGTTGGTTGCGGGGATGGATGGGATCTTAAACAATTGATGAAGAAAGAAGCCATTTGTTATGGTATAGATTCATCAAAGGCTCTTGTTAATGTGGCTCAAAAAAATATTCCTTCAGCAAAAATAATTGAGGGTAATATGGAATCTTTGCCTTACGAGAACTCTTCTTTTGATGTTATATTGAGCAAATATGCAATTCAGACATCAACAAATGTTCCTTTAGTATTATCTGAAATGGACAGGGTTTTGAAAACAGGTGGCACCATGGTTTATCTGGCAGTGCATCCTTTAAGACAATTTTTAGAAAAGAAAAAACATCCTAAAGATTACTTTGAGCAAGAAGTTGTGAAGTCAGTATTTTTTGGAGGATCAATTTCTGCAAATGAACCAACACATACATTAAATGAGTACCTAAATCCTAATTTTTTGAGAAAATATCAAATAAATCATTTCCAAGAATACAAAGACTTTCCTTCATCTGAAAAAGTTGATGGGGATGAATATCCTTGTTTTTTTGTGTTAAAAGCAACAAAATTATAAATTATTTAAACTTGGACTAAATCTCTCTTTTTATTCAATTATTGACAGAGGTAAACTGAAAATGGATAAAAAAAGTAATTTAACCCCCGTTTTCCTCAAGGACAAAATTCTCTTTGGGCGGGGCTATAATTTTCTTTGAAAAATATTTCCCTCAGATTTTCACTTTCAGCCCACATTCAACAATAAATTACTGATATCTCGAGCAAGCTCTATGGAATGTTAAGCAAGGCTTTTCATATTAACCTAAATGGAATTGACATTTAGGTCATAGATCAATATTTCTTCTTTTCCATCCACATTTGATTCTGCTAATACTTCTCCTGTTTTTGAAATAACATAACATCCTCCTTCGCACTTTTCTCCCCAAGATGAACCAACTATATTTGTAATCAGTAACATAGCATTATAATCTTTAGCTGTTTTTGCCCATTCAGAATTTGGTCTTGCCATTTCTCTATTATTTGGATAGAATATCACTTTTGGTGACAATTGTTTCATAACTTCTAAACAACGTTTTGAATATGTATCTGCACAGATCATGCAACTTGCTTTTAGACCTTTAATGTCAAATATTTCTGGCCCGCTTCCTGTATCAAAGTGATCATATTCATTTCTGTGTCTTCTTATTGCTTTAATTCTATCTGTGGTTGGGTAAATCCAAGTTTTACGATACTTATAGACAAAGCTATTTGGGCCTAAAAATACTTGGGTAATATATCTGTGGATTCCGTCTTTTTCAATCAATCCAAATGAAATATATACCTTAAGTTCTTCTGCTAATTTAGATATTTCCTTACATGCTGGCCCGTTTGGAATTTCTTCTGCAAATTTATCTATATCTCTAACATAATCTGTCAAAGTATTTTCAGGGAACATTATTATTTCTGCTCCTTTTTTTGCTGCTTCTTTTGAAAACTTAATAATTTTCTTAAGATTTATTTTTGGTTGCTCTTCTATTTTTGCTATTTGTATTAATGCGATTTTCATACTATCACCTAAAAATAGTATTATTTTGATATAGTTAAAACTTTAGCTTATAAGTATAAACTTTTAGAAAAGTTTTATAAATATAGAGAGCTTTTTATTAGTTATGCAAAGGAAATTAGTCAAGATGGGTTCACATTCTCTCATGTCTGTAATCCCTAGTAATTGGTGTAAAAAGAATAATCTTAAGCAGGGAGATATAATACAATACTTTGAATTAGATAACAAACTTATTATAACTTCTGATAAAGAAGAATATGTAAGAAAAGCTGAAATAACTATTTCCTCAGATAATATTGCAATAACCTGGAGAAATTTATATCCTTTTTATACTTCTGGTTATGATGAAGTAAAAATTTATTATAATAATAAAAAAACTTTCAAGCTTATTGAATCTCATTTGCAATCCCTAATTGGGTTTGAAATTGTTGAAACAACTGAGAAATTTATTCTTATTAAATCTGTAACAAAACAATTAGAATCCGATATAAAACCTGTGTTAAAAAGAGTTTGGTTTATTATAAAACAATCAGGTTATCTTTTGGAGGAAATATTTGACAAGAAAGATAAATCTAGATTTGAAGAAATTAAAGCTTTAGAATTAACAATTAATAAGTATATGATGTTATTGAGGAGGATTATCAATAGAACGGGGTATAAATACTCTCACTACATGTATGTGTTAATTAATTCTCTAGAATTAGCACCTAATCACTTTGAGTATATAAGAAGATATTATGCAGATAATAATAAACAAATTAAGAGTGACTATGCTTTAAACAGTAAAAAATTGAATAAACTTATTTCTCAAGTTTATGACTTACAATATAATTATAACATTGAAAAGTTTAACAAGATTTCTCTTGCTCTCCCCCATTTTAATATGTTTAAATCTATGGCTGATGATGAAATTAAATATCATTTTATTAGTATTGCAGAATATTTAATGCAGGTTGCAAGACAGATTTATGCAATGAATCTGTAGCTTATTTTTTCTTAAAATTCTTTATAAATTTAATGCAAAAAAGCATTTTATTAGGATTAATTTTAAAAAAGAAAAAATTACAATAATAGATCACTATTAACTTGATTTTTTGTTATTATTCTAACAAAGTTCCCATTATGAAAAAATTCCTTTTTCATATATAATTCTGAATTTATATCATGCATATTAAAATAAATGTGAAATGTTCTACCATTTGGTGGATCAATTCTTATAGTTTTTCTTATGCTCTCTGCTATATTTTTAATACGAACCACTTGACTTTTTATATAATAATAATTAGAACTTGCAAGGTGTGTTGTTTCCTTTTTAAAAGAATATTTTTGGGTTATAATACTTTCAAAATTATTTTTAAATTCTTGAAACTTATTTTGATCTTCTTCTATTTCATATAGGATTATAAAATCTAAATCTTCCCCTTTATTATCTAAAATTGATTTTATACTTTTGGTTGTTGTTTTTTCTTCCTCATCATTTTTTACCTCCTTATCAAAAGCTTCTTTGCTTATTATTTCCACTTTTTCATCAAAAGCACATTTTTTATTATGCTCAGTAATAGATTTCAAATAGAGTTCATAATTTTTGGAACCTAAATTAAATGGATCATAATATAAGGTTTTTTCAATAATGTAATCTTTTTCAGTTAATCTGTATTTTAAAAAATACTTTCTTAAATTTTCATAATATTCTTCAGAATAAGTAGAAGAGCCGATTCCTAGCATAGAAAAATGAAATCTTAAATCTTTTTTTGATGCTGCTTTAATAGATGAATTAACAACAAATTTTAAATTTTTGAACTCTATTGCACTTAACCTTTTTGTTAAATAAAACTCTAAGTCCATTTCGTTTTTACTTTTGCAATCTGCCTCTGGCATATTTTCAATAGAATACCCGATAGCAAGACTGTCCTTTACCATTTATTTTAGAACTTTATATATCATTATAAATTTAATGCAAAAAAGAAGAATTATACAATATAAATAAAAAAATAAAATAAAAAATAATTAATAAGCTTTTACTGCTTCACCTGAGGCAATTGCAGCTTCTGCATTCACTTTTGACATCATTACACACATCTTTGTTCCACAATCAGGGCAAGTTCCTTTTGCCATGAATCCGCCTTTCACAGTCATTGTTATCTGAGGATCTATCATTTTTTGATTTTTTTTCTTACATTTTACACAATATGCATTAACCATTTTTTTACCTCCTAAATCTAATGATTTAACTTAAATAGTATTAAAATATGCTTTCCATTAATAAACATTCTTATTTTTTGCTTGTTTATTTATAAATAGAATATCTATTTTGCTCGCACATAACTATCATTATTACATCTGGATTTGTTTTTTTAGCATTATTTAAAGTGTTAATATCTGTTTTTGAAGCTAAACAATGTTTATATGGGTGGGTGTGTAACATAACTAAAGTATTAAGTGGGCAACTGGAAAATGTTACATGTCTAAAGCTTTGATCTTTTATTTCTGGGTAAAAGATTGAGTTAATAATGTATGTTTTTTTACTTATTTTTTCTCCTAATAAACAAGTGCTTGTTTCTACTAAATTTATTTCTTGTTCTTGATTATAGAGATTTGACAAAATAATTTCTGTATTGTTAAGAAAGAGTATTTCTAATTCTTTTGTTATTATTTTATTATCTTTTATACTAACAGAATAAGCTTGTCCCTGCAATATCTCCCCAACCGGGTATTGACTAATTGTAAAGGACAGTATTAACAAAATTAAAAAAATACTTATTATGATTATTATAACTTTTTTTATTGGTGACTCTTGTCTTGGTTCTTCAATATCTTCTATATTTTCATCAATAATTAGTTCTTTTTTATTCATATTCTTATTTTACTTTTTGTTTATTAAAAAGATTTCTGTTCAGGAGTTTTCTGAAACATTCAGAAAATATTAGATACAAGATTATAACTACTTTGGTTGTATCTCATATTTAAAAATGGTGTACCAAATGATAAGAAAAAAAGAACTCATGCTTTTGAGTTGTTTAAGAAATAATGCTAGGGAAACTTTAACTAATATTAGTAAAAAAACTAATATCCCTATTAGTACTATTTTTGATAAACTTAAAGAGTATGAAAAAACATTTATCAAAAAACACACCTCTATACTTGATTTTAAGAAACTTGGTTATGACATAAGAATAAATATTCTGCTTAAAGTTGATAGATCTAAGAGACATGCTTTAGAACAATTTTTAATGTCTGAAGCATCAGTAAACAATATTTTTAGAATAAATAATATCTATGATTACTTGGTTGACGCAATTTTTAAGAATATTAAAGAGTTTCAGGAGTTTACTGATAAACTTGAATCTTTTGAAATATTAGAGATAACAGAGCATTTTGTTGTTGATGAACTAAAAAGAGAGAATTTTTTATCTGATAAGGATTATGTGGAGTTGATGTGTTAATATTTTTTTATTTTTTTTTTTAGAAAATCAAAGGAGTAACAAAAACTTCTAATAGTGCTGCAAGGACTATAAAACCAATACTAATAAGAATTAGGTCTGCACTATCCAGCACAATATGTTCAAATTTTCTTGTGCTAAAATTATGTTTTATTACTGCAATACTTATTATTCCTCCTGCAAGACCTGCTGTAAAATAAGCAAGTATTTCTGGAATGCCATGAATTAGATACTTGGCTAATCCTATGCTTATTATTTGAAAGTAGGATGCAACTTTTTCAAATCCTAATAAATGAACCATTGAAGCTAAATTTGTTCTTATAAAATTACCTATGGCTACGCCTATTACAGATGCATTCCAGGTTAATATAAATAATGCTCCGATTCCATAAAGGAATGAGAATAATATACAAAATATTGTTACATTAAGATTATTGAATAATATGTTTTGAAAGTTCTTAAAACTTGCAACATTTCCTGTTACTGCCACATTTGAATGAGGATTTATTGTGTTTAATGTGCTTATTTGTGCTTCAAATAATGAATTTACAGTTGAGCCAGGAAGTATTAAATATAAGAATGTTACAACTATTGTTACTCCTGCAAAAAATACTAAAAAGAATCTTAGAGCTTTCCAATGTTCTTTTAATAAAAATACTTCATTGTGATCTTCAAGATCTTTTTTCTCCTCTAATTTTATTGTTTTATAGATTAATGGAGCTCCTGCAAGTGTTGTGAGAAATACAAATATAAGAGTTGCATATGATTCAAATACCCATAAACTAACAAATGCAGCTACTATGGTTATTCCAATTGCAAAAAGAAATATCCATTTTGGATGTTTTTCTGCATTTTCAGGATTGAATATAGATTCAAGCACCATAAGTTTTCTTTTGTGTTATTTATTTAAAAAGATTATGTTAAAATGGATTACTTAACCATTCCTGTTAATGGAATAAAAACCTTTTTTTATAATCCATAATTACTTAAAAGTAGTGATTGTGTAAAAATCTTTTTAAATAATGAAGTATTTCTAAATAATATGTTTTTACTAAGATTATTTGGGGTAATGGATTTGTTAGCTGGGTTAGTTCTAGGACTAACACTTTTAGGACTTATTCCATTTAGAATTATCATAGGATTTGCACTCTACTTATTCTTTAAAGGATATTTGTTTAAAGGAGATTTTATGAGTTTTATAGATATGATTACAGGAATTATTCTTATTTTAATGTATTTTGTAACTTTAAGCTCAAGTTTTTTTATTATAATTTCAATAGTGTTGATGTTAAATTTATTTCAGAAATCATTCTTTAGTTTTGTGACAATATAAAAACTTTATAAAACAATTATGTTTCTTTTAAAGTATGAATTTTCAAGACCTAAAAAAAGTTGAGAATTACCAGGTATACTTAGATGTTGCTATAAAAAGAGCTGATGCAAAAGCAAACCTGCTTAGACAATCAATAAAATTAAAAAGCGTTAGTAGAACTACAAAATCAAGAAGAATAGAGATAGATAGAATAAAAATAATAAATGAAAATTTGTGTGAAAAATTAAATATTATCTACACTGGTTTTCCAAGTTTTGATAACCTGCCAGAATTTTATAATCAATTAATTAAATTATTCTTAGATTATGATAATATAAAAAAATCTCTTGGAAGTGTTAATTGGGCAGAAAGGCAAATAAAAAAGTTAAGTAGGTCTGCAACTATAGGCATAAAAATAGAAGAAAAACCTTCATTAATTACAAAAATATCAAATTCTGCTGTTGGAAGAATTTGTAGTATTATGAAGCAGATTAATAAGTTTTTAATAAAGTTAGAAAATGCAAGAAAAACAATGAAAAATTTTCCTGCAATAAAAACATCTGTCTTTACTATTGCAATTGCAGGTTTTCCTAATGTTGGTAAATCCACTCTATTAAAAAAATTAACTTCTTCTGATCCTGAAATAAGAGATTATGCATTTACAACAAAGAAGTTGAATGTTGGTTATTATAGAAAAGATGGTAAAAAATTGCAGTTTATTGACACTCCTGGAACTTTTGCAAGATTTAATAAAATGAATCCTATTGAAAAACAAGCTTTTTTAGCAATGAAGTATTGTACAAATATTATTGTTTATATTTTTGATTTAAGTGATGCCACTTACTCTTTGGTAGATCAAAAAAAATTATTTCAACAGATTCTGGATTTAGATAGAGATATTATTATTTATCTTAGTAAAACAGATATTGTTGACAATAAAAAAATAAAAGAATTTATTTCTAAATTTGATAAAAAATATAAAGTTTTTTCTAAAGGAGAAGATTTGATTGCAGAAGTTTTTAATTTAGAAAAAGAAATTTATGATTAAACTTTATCTTTGGATTTTATTTGTAAAATTTAAAAAAGATTTTCTTGCCAAAAGTAAGAACTTATTTAATTAAAAATATATATTAGTTCAAAAAATCGAAAACTTTACATATATGCCATATATACTTAAAGTATAGGTGATATATATAGTTAATGCAATGATACAAATTTCAGATCAAGCAAATCAAATATTAAATATTGTTAAAGCTAGACAGAATCTTAAAGATAAATCTGAAGCTATAGAATATGTAACTATTGAATATGGTGAAGATTTATTAGAACCTAATCTTAGACCGGAATTTATAGAAAAAATGAAGAAGAGAAAGCTTGAACCTACTATTAAAGTTAAGGATTTTAAAAAGCATTTTGGTTTAAAATAGAATGTATTCTTATGAATTAAGAAAAAGTGTTGAAAAAATTTTCTTTAAGTTAGCAAATAAAAATCCTAAACAATTAAAAATTATTGAAAAGAAAATTAGTGAAATAATACAAAATCCAAATCACTATAAAAATTTAAGAAAACCACTACAGCACCTAAAAAGAATTCATATTGATAAGAGTTTTATTATTCTTTTTTCAGTAGATAAAGATAATCAAAAGGTAATTATTGAAGATTATGACCCCCCTGATAATATTTACAAATAAATTTCCTAGTACTTATTTATTGCAATTTAATATTGTTATATAGTAAATATTAAATTAGAAAAAACTGTTTTTGATTAGTTTAATTATTTTCTTTTTTTCTTGTTCTTATAGAATTTAATAACTTTTTTAGCTAAATTAACATCTTTTTCATCAACTCTTCCATCATTATTAATATCTAATCTATCTTTTTTCTTTTTTGTTTTTTCCCTTATAATCTTAATTATTATATATACAACAATTAAAATAATTATTAACCCAAGTAGATACAGGTTTTCTTTGATTGTTTTTTCTTTTGCTGGGATTGTAGGCATATTGTCTTCTTTGGTATCATTAATATCTTTAGGTAATGTTGTTGTATTAGTTATATTAATTGTTTGGTTTTCTTGATTATTAATGATTGTTTCATTAATTTTTGCTATAACATATACAACGATTTCTTCATGTATTGAAGTAATAGTAATATTTGCTTTATTATCATAAATATTATTAAGTTTTACTTCAATATCATAATAACCATCATTAGTTACTTCAAATTTATGTGTGTCCCCAATATTAAATACTTCTTGTTGAACTTCAGAAGAAACATTAATTGTTGCAGTTGTATTAGTAAGATTTACAACACCAACATAGTGTGTTTCATTATCTACATAGACTTTTAACCTTTTTTTATGTGCTAATGATTTTGAATATCCCTCTTGAAAATCATCATTATCAATAGTGTATGTTGTAGTCCAAAATGAAGTTACTGTGGTTCCACTACTACTGCTAGTTGTTGTTGTAGTGGTTGCTGCAGCAGAAGTTGTAAAGTTTTTTAATCCACTAATATTACAATTATTATTTCTATCACAAACACTAATGTTATAATAATATCTAGTAGATGCTGATAAACTTGTTAATGATATTAAATGGCTGATTCTAAAAGTGTTATTATTCTTTGTGGAACTTAGATTACTAGAGTTAGTACTATACCAAATTGTATAATTTATCAAATCAGAATTATTAACTGAGCTAATATTTACAGTTGCTGATGAGGATGTTCTTGAAGCATTATAAAATGTAACACCTGGAGCAGTTGTGTCTATAGTTACTGTGATATCATCACTATTATTCTTATTTCCTGCTGTATCAGTGCAATTCACATAAACAGTGTAAGTATCATCATTCAAAGTGGAATTAACAGTAATGCCTGTATTTGTATAATTCTGGGCAGAAGAATTAATTCCATAAGCCACATCACCAGTTCCATTATCAAAATATAATGTACAACTAGCAGTAGAAGATGTATCACTATAATTAAAAAAGATAGTTGGAGTATTATCACTAATATTAAAACTTGAATTTATCATATTAACTATAGGTTCAGTTGTGTCTAATGTAAAATTTAATGAATAAGTTATATTATTATCCATATTATCCCATGCAGTAATATTTGCTTGATATGTTCCATCTGATAATGAAGTTGTATAATTGCAATTATATAAATCAGAGCTATCTACTTGATTACATGTTATATCATAAAGTGGAGGTGAACCAGTAGGATAGTATGATGAATTCACACCATTTAATGTCATATGAACCCTTTTTAATTCACTACCTGTACTATTCACACTAAAATTTATATCTAATGTATTAATGAACTGATCATTTATAGGGTGTGTTGAATTTATTATTGGTTTTACACTATCAATAGTAAAAGAATGAGTATCAGAAGTGTTTGAATTAGTTGCATTATCTGTGCAGGTTACATTCCAATAATAAGTACCATCATCAAAAGAAACTGAATAGCTAATGTTACTAGAATAATTAATAACATTATCTTCAATTCCATCAAGAGTTGCATTAATCACATTATTTATGTTTAAATTGCAAGATAGCATTGTAGTAAGATTATCATCACTCACATTACCCTCAATATGCCACCAGTTATCTCTTACAGTCCAATTAAAAGTTATTGATGAATTAGAAGTGCTTAAATTATTATCTGGAGAATTAAGGTCAATTGATGGTTCTGTTTGATCAAAGTGAACTATCCATTCATCAGGAGCTTCAATATTCCCTGCTTGGTCTGAGCATTCAATATACCATGCATTATTTATGCCTTCCATTTCTTCCATAACACTATGATTAGCAGGTATAGTAGTTGCAGTATTGTTTGAAACAGATGAATTTACACCAAATCCTTCTCCTTCTATTATTAATTCACAAGACATTGTGCTTGAAAATTCATCAATTGCAGTGAATGTAAAACTTGGTTGATCTTCATTTGTCCAAGTATCATCTGCTGGAGATGAATATGTTATTTCAGGTGGATTTGGATCAAAAATAAATGTTATATTATCTGAATAAAAATAATCTCCTCCATCAGGTTTAACTCTCATAGTTAATATACAACTTCCATCTATAAATTCGGGAGGGATTTGATTTTCTGTTGCAGTCCAGGTTGTGTTCTCATATTGTAAGATTCCTTCATAATCAACTGAATTCCATTCATCCCCTAAATTTTCTAACCATAAATCCCCAGAGCTTTGATAATAATAAGAATTATTTGTATCTGTGCAGTTTAATCTATATTCTACATTACTACCCACCACTATAGGATACTCCCCTGCAGTTATATTTCCATTAAAAAAAGTTATGTTATTATAATGTTCTCCTTGTTCAGGATAAGTTATTGTTACTTCTTCTGTAGCATATATTTGTGAAGCACTTATTATAATTAATAAAATTAATAAAATTATATATGCAAATTTGCATTTCATTTTTTTATTTTCCTCTTTTTGTTTTTACTCTTTAATTTATTTAAATAAAATACTATTCCAATTATTAAGATTATAACTACAAGTATAATAATATAAGAGGGGGTATTACTTTTTTCTTTAATAGTTATAGCAAAATAAGAAAAACTATTTGTTTGTGATTCAAAAATATAAGAATCTTTTGTTAGACCTGTTAATTTTGTAGGTAATTCAACCCATTTATTATCTTTAAAATGTAATAAAATAATATCTTCAGGTTTATAATTATTATCTGCAAACCAGCTCACTTTAACTTCAAAATTTATTGTAGTTGATTTAATATTAGTTTCATCAAAGTTTTTTTCTATTGAAAAATATTTGTAAATTTTATTTTTAGTTGAAATTTTTTCTATTTCATTAGGTTTAATATTATAAGTTTTTATTGTTATAATAGGATTTTCAACATTTTGATTAAATAAAATTTTAATATTATTTATTTGTGATTTTTTAAATTGAAAGCTTAAAGTTTTTCCTTTTTCTGCAATTATTGTTTCTTCTATTTCATTATCAAAAGAAGATTCATCAATAATTACTTGTGGAATTTCATCATTTATATTATCTGATATATTATCTTCATTAGATTCTGGTTGAGAACCTCCCCCAGTAGTTCCTCCTGAACTTCCACCGTTATCACTACTGCTAAAAGTTAGATTTAAATTAACAATATCCCCAGAATTCCATTCAATAGTTTGATCTGCTATTAGATTATTATAACAAAAATGAACAATTTTATCTTCATCAGTAGCAACAGCAGATAATCTTAAATTATTTTTTACACCATATTCTCCATCATAAATTAAAACTTGATTTATTTCTTCGCTATCAATACAAGAGAAAACTTCACCGCTATTAATTGCAACATTATCCAAAGTTATTGTTCCATAGTAGGAAGCAGGTAGACTTGGTCTTGCTATAACAGAATTAACACTAATTAATGTGAGTATAATAATAAGTAATGAAATTACTAATTTGATTTTTTTTGTCAATTTATCCCCTCAAGTATTTTTAATTATAAAAAGTTAAAAAAAGAAATAAAAAAATAACTATTTAGTTTTAGGTTCTTGCTAAATTTTCAATAATATTAATTGGAGATGTCCCTGTATGCACCCAATAACCTTTACCAAATATTAAGTTTGTTACTCCATCATCATCATAGTTCCCATCTTCCTCCATAAATGCCAAATTTCGATAACTTGTACTATTAAATACTGAACTAGCTGTTTCTGATGTTCTTGTTGAAGCTCCAATTGTATACCATTTATTTGCATTTAGATATCTATCTGCATCATCCAGAGGATATATGCCTGTTTGTGATTTATATGGGGAAAGGTCTACTACCCCAGAATGATTTACATTCACAAGGTAACCATATAAAGGTTTTATATCACTTCTTTGATCCCATGCTGAACCTGTATATATATAAACAGTTGGATCATATCCTTCTAATAGTTCAGTAAAATTATTATTTGAATCATCCATCTGATAAGGTACAGATATCAAATTCCAACCAGATGATAATGCAATTTGGTCTTTTTCAATATATGTATCTATTTCAACACCAGTTGTTATTGCTTCAATAGGTTCTGTTGTCATATCTGAAAAAGCTTCTGCTTCAAAAGTTACATAAAGATTATTTACATTCCATCCATCAATTGCTGTTCTTTGTGCATCTGTTAAAGTAATTGTTAAAGTCTTTCCATCAACTGTTGGTGCAGTAGCACCAATTAAAATATGAGGGTGACCAGTACCATCATTTGTAGATGCAATTTTAATCTTTGAAACATTTGTTTCTGAAGCATCCATACTTTTTGAAAAACTTAATGTTAATTCATTTGTTGCATATGTATAAGAATGCCCTGTTGCACTCAAAGTTGGTGCTGTTGAATCTAAAACTAGATCTGTGCCAGATGCTACAGTATTATTATTGCTCACAAGATCTTTAATAGCTCCAGCAGAAACTGTTATTTTAGGATCTACACCAATGCCAGTCATATCTTCATCTTGATCATTTGTTAATGTTAATGTTAATGTAACTAAATCATCTACTACAGCACTAGCCCCTGTTAATGGGAAAGATTCTTCAGGTGTTGCTGCATGGAATTGTATTCTTGAAAGATCCACAGTACTTACATCCATTGCTTCACTAAAAGTAACAACCATTACTGTTGTATTTGCATTATATGTTGCTGTTGATACTGTTGGTGCTACTTGGTCTGCTGCATCTGCAGTTGCACTATTAGCAACTTCATTTGCTTCTGTTACATCCACAACAGTTCCTTCTGCGGCAACATAAGTTACAGCAGGTGTTGAAGATGTGCTTGTCAAACCAGTTGTTGTGATTGTTAAACTTGTACTGTTTGCTGGATCAGTTACTTCATCTACTGTTGCATCTGCAACAGTCCATGCTGCTGTTGCAGTGTCACTTGCATCAACATTTTCTGAGAATGTTAAAACAATTGTATTCAAAGCAGTTCTTGCTGCTGTGAATGTTGGTACTTGACCATCTGTTAGAGCTTGTGTGCCTGCAGAAAAAGCATTTGTTGTTGCGCTTATATCTTTTACACCAACACCAATAGTAACTCCTCCTGTTGCATCTGTTCCAACTGCAGTTCCAGTTGTTGCTACAACAATAGTTGCAGTTCCAGACCCACTAGTTATACTATCTACAGTTTGGCTTGACATTCCACCAGTTAATAAAGTGAAATCGCCTGCTGAAGCAGTTACTGATTCTGAAAATACAATTGTAAATTCGTTTGCACCAGTTACTTTTGCTGTTGAAACTGTAGGTGCTACTTGATCAGCTGCATTTGCAGTTGCACTATTAGCAACTTCATTTGCTTCTGTTACATCCACAACAGTTCCTTCTGCGGCAACATAAGTTACAGCAGGTGTTGAAGATGTGCTTGTCAAACCAGTTGTTGTGATTGTTAAACTTGTGCTGCTGTCAGGGTCAGTTACCACAGTTACTGTTGCATCAGCAACAGTCCATGCTGCTGTTGCAGTGTCACTTGCATCAACATTTTCTGAGAATGTTAAAACAATTGTATTCAAAGCAGTTCTTACTGCTGTGAATGTAGGCAATTGACTATCTGTTATTGCTTGGTCATCTAAAGCACTTATTGGATTTGTAGCGATATCAGTTAAAGTTACTGCAATATCTATTGTTCCTGTTTCATCAGTTCCGACTGCAGTTCCATCAAATGTTAAGGTTATAGTATCTGTTGTGCTACCTGCTACATTTGTAACTGACCTTTCACCTCCAATAGTTAATGTTAAATCACTATAATCAGCATCAGTAGTTACTACGGCTTCTGAAAATGTAAGGGTAATTGTATTAGCACCTGTGACTTTTGCTGTTGAAAGAGTTGGTGCTGTTGCATCATCAAAATCTCCGGTGATTGTTTTTGCTGTTGCTGGTGCATCGTTTGCTGATCCTTCATCGTCTTTAATTGCTGTTGATGGCGTGATAATGTCTGTAACTATTATTGTTGGTATTGATGTGCCTGTACTTAAGGTGACTGTTAAAATAGTGTCACTTTCGCTCCATGTTGCACTTCCTATGGCTGCTGCTCCGTCTAGCCAACTATGAGCAGTTAATGCTAGGACTGTAGAAATATTGTCTTTATCTATTGTTGCTGCGTTGGTTGTTTCTGACCAGGTTATTGTTACTGTGTCTCCTGCTCCTACTCCATCATCTCCTGCAACATCTGCTGCTATTGCTGTTAGGATTTCTGGTCCTGCTCCATCTGTTAGTGCTTGGTTTGTTACAGCTATTATAGTGTTTGGTGTTGTTGCTTCATCTTTTATTACAGCACCTAAACCAAAACCGCTTACACCTGCATCTATGGCAATAGTGCCTATTGATGATCCAAATGTGAAGGTTGCTGTTGAGCTGGAGATTGCTCCTGCTGTTGCTTGTATGTCTCCAATATAAACGGTTTCATAATCAGCTGCTATAGCTGTATCTGTACCATCACCCACAAAATTAACAGCTTCAGTAAATACAACATCTGCTGTTGTTGAGCTTGTGATTGTTATGCTTGATATTGTTGGTGCTGTTGCATCATCAAAATCTCCGGTGATTGTTTTTGCTGTTGCTGGTGCATCGTTTGCTGATCCTTCATCGTCTTTAATTGCTGTTGATGGCGTGATAATGTCTGTAACTATTATTGTTGGTATTGATGTGCCTGTACTTAAGGTGACTGTTAAAATAGTGTCACTTTCGCTCCATGTTGCACTTCCTATGGCTGCTGCTCCGTCTAGCCAACTATGAGCAGTTAATGCTAGGACTGTAGAAATATTGTCTTTATCTATTGTTGCTGCGTTGGTTGTTTCTGACCAGGTTATTGTTACTGTGTCTCCTGCTCCTACTCCATCATCTCCTGCAACATCTGCTGCTATTGCTGTTAGGATTTCTGGTCCTGCTCCATCTGTTAGTGCTTGGTTTGTTACAGCTATTATAGTGTTTGGTGTTGTTGCTTCATCTTTTATTACAGCACCTAAACCAAAACCGCTTACACCTGCATCTATGGCAATAGTGCCTATTGATGATCCAAATGTGAAGGTTGCTGTTGAGCTGGAGATTGCTCCTGCTGTTGCTTGTATGTCTCCAATATAAACGGTTTCATAATCAGCTGCTATAGCTGTATCTGTACCATCACCCACAAAATTAACAGCTTCAGTAAATACAACATCTGCTGTTGTTGAGCTTGTGATTGTTATGCTTGATATTGTTGGTGCTGCTTCATCTGATAATGCTTGATTTGTTACAGCATCAAGGACATTTGCAGTGGTTGATTCATCTTCAATTATTGCATTTAAATCAAAACCACTTGCACCTGCAATTATTGCAATTGTTCCTATTGATGAACCAAAAGTTAATGTTAATGTATCATCTGAGATTGATCCTGTAGTAGCCTCAACAGCCCCAACTAAAGTGCCAGAGAAATCGGTTGCTCCTGCAGTATTACCATGAGTATTCACAAAATCAACATTTTCAGAAAACACAACATCAACATGAGTTGAATCAGTAATTGTTATACTTGATATACTTGGTTTAGTATCATCAATTGTTACATCAGAATAAGAAGTTGTATCTACAACTTTAGGATCGGCATATAATCTAAAACTATAATCCGTATCATCAGATAAAGATGATGAAGCAAATGTAAGGGATGTAGCTGTTTCACTGGCAGCAGTTCCAACATCTGTCCAGTCATCCCCTGCATTATTAGAAGCTAAAGCATGAAGTGTTGTTGGATCTGTTCCATTACAATCATTCCCATTAAATGTCCATGAAACAGTTATTGTTCCACCCAAATGTGCACTTTCTACTGGGGCAGTTATAGTTGCATCACCAGAATTGCAAGTACCATCATCTACTGTTGCACTTACCAATTGAACAGCTAGTAAGAACATCATTAATATAGTAATAATAGAAATAAATTTATATTTGTTTTTCATTTAAAATACACCTCATTTTTTTATTCATTTAAATTAAACTTATATGGATTGTATAAACTAATTTAACTTTAATAAACCCCTATTAAAGATAACACACATCCCAATTTATTAAACATTAATAGTTGTTATATTTAAATGTTTTGGTTTAGAACGATGTTTTTTAGGATTTTTAATTAATTATTTCTTTAACTTACTTTTGATAGCTTTATCAGAAATGATTGCAGAATTGCCTGTTTTATCTTCTATAATAAGTTTTATTTTATCTTGTCCCCAAAGGACTTTTCTTATTTTCTTAAGATGATTCTTTGCTTTTTTTCTTTCATTATTATCTTCTGCATTGTCTCTTGCAAATTCAATAATCTTTTCTATTCTTTTAATTATGCCTTCAACATTAGTAATATAACCATTTGATGCTTCATTTGCTTCTATGGTTGCAATTCTTCCTAATTTAATATTAGCATTGCTTGATTTCACAATTCTAATTTTAAGATCTTCTTCAGAATTTATTTCTAATTCATATTTACATGGTTCTTGTTGACTATTAAACTCTATATCTGCTTTATGATAATTGCAACTTGAACAATTCATAGAAAACAAATAAGCTTTACCAAAAAAAGGAATATCTCTTTCAGCTTCCATTAATGTTAGAGTATTTTTTTGGCAAATAGGACATAGTTGTCCTTCCATTACATCTGGAGCTTCATTGGTTTCTTTTGTTTCTTTTGTCATAATTGTTTTTGAAGTTTGTTTATTTAAATATTTAACTAATTATTTTTATGGATAATCCCCTTATAATCCTATGCAAAGTTTTATAAACAAATATGCATTTGCACATATTTATTACACTATTTAATAGTAGTAATCGATATTTATCATTAAAAAGTTATTATGGGGGGGAATTGAATATGTTAAAAGTAAATTTATCTGATTTAATAAAAATTCTTACTTTTAGTGGAGTTATTGCTGTTCCAAGTGTACTTGCAGCTGGAGCTGATTCTATTGATGTAAAGAATCCAAATGAATTTGGGAAAGAACTATTTTATAATTATAAATTAGGAGGGTTGACATTTAATTTTTCTGATTTAGTACCATCTCTTTATGTAAATAAGCTTTTTAACAAATTATTATCATTTTATTCAAACGATAATAGTAATTTAGCCGGAGCTACTTCTGATAAACCTGAATTAAATAATCAGAGTAATACCCCTAATTCACTAAAGAATAAAGATTTAGATATTACTTATATTCATAATACTTTTGTTGATTCTATAAAGCAATATGTTAATGCAAGACTAGAATCATTAGATGCTGAAATAGATAGTAAAGTTGATAAATCTCATTTAATTACTGTAATAGATCAATATGCTAATTATTTATTTGCTGAACGAATTAATACATTAGCAGGGGAGTTAACTAGTTTAAAAGGTAGGCAAGATTCAACTGAAGATACAATAAGAACAATTAATACTAAAGTTGCAGATTTAGATACTTTGTATAATCAATTAAATCTGGAAAATACAATTATTCATTCAAGGGTTTCTGGTTTAGATAAAAAAGTAAATGTTTTATCAGAGCAAAATACTACAAATGCATTATTGAATTATGCTGCAGAATTCAACTCTCCAGACCAAGCTACTGCTAGAGAAGTTTATAATCATCTTGCAGTTCTTGCAGATATTAATATTAATCAAAATAAGTTTGATGTTAATGATCAAATAGATGCAATGAATAAAGCAAAAGTTTGGTTTAAATATTTAGATCCAGAGCTTTATAATACTTTAACAGATCAAGATCTTCTTAAAGTTGATAATAATTTTTCTAACACAAAATCTCAAATATTATTAAATAAATTAGTTAGAGAGATGTATGTTATGGATGGGGCTGTTTCTCAATCTAATGCTCAAATAGGCGGATTTAATGCTGAGCATGTTGCTATTAGTTTAACTAATAGAGTCTTAAATTCAATTGACACAAATATTATTGATTTAATAAACATATATGAAAGAACAGCTGATTTAAACATAAGAGGAGATTACTCAGCTGTTAATACACATCTTGAACTTGCACGACAAAGTTTAGATGTTTTTGAACAAAATGTTCTAAACTCCGACACTTTTAATTTCATAAGAAATGGTTATGCAGGAATGCAACAACAAGTTTCTGAAAGAAAGTATGTTCTAAGCAATGGTGATACTTTATCTGTAAATACTTTATCTGATCATTTCATGAGCAATATGATTAATCTTAACAGAGCAGATGAATTTTATCTAAGAGCATTAGGGTGTGCAGGTGATTCTTTAAATAATGCTGAAGCAGTTACTAATCTTATGACCCAGGATACAGATTTTTTTAAGTTTGCTATGAGGCATTATTTAATTGACAATGTTGAAAATTTACATAAGGATTTAAGGAATTTTGATTCTATAGAATCTTATCAAACTCAACTTAATGAAATTACTGAAAGATTTAATCAATATAGGCAAACAACAGATGATCTAAAATTATTTCCAGAACACACAAATAGGTTTAGTGCTAATGTTGGTGCAGCACTCAACTTTGGAAATGGTGACAAGAAGAATGGAATACCTAATGTTAGGCCAGGTTTAGAGGTCTCTGCAGAAGGAGTAGTATATACACATGATAAGAATTTATTTAAAATCTTAGCAAGAGCAAAAATGGCTTATGAAGCTTCTGTTGCTGGTGCTGAAAACTCAGAAGTTTTACCTTCTGGAGATACCATTACAAAAAAGTTTCAAAATGATTCATCCAAGTTAAGTGCTGTTGGCGAAGTAGAGTTAGAAAAGATGTTATCATCAAACTTTTCTATTGGGGCTGGTGTTGGTTATGGATTTACAAAAGAAACCAATCAAGTAACTGGTGGTAAAGTTCTTATGAATGGTGAACCAATAGCATCTATTCGTACTGGTGTAAAACAAGACACTTACAAGAATGGATTATTTGCATTTTTCGGTGGAAAATATCAACTTTCTAAAAAGGTCGCAGTTAAAGGCCAAATAAAAGTAGGTAATCAAAAACCAACTGGTTCAGCTAGTGTGGTATACACATTTTAATTAACTTTATTTTTTTTATCAATTTATTAATCAAAATATCACGGGTGGAAAAATGAAAAACAAAATATTAAAAATCTTTATATTAACATTATTTATAGTTTTATTATCTGCATTTGTTTCTGCACAAACTATTAATTATTTAGAATGGTCAGATACTACTGAACAAACAAAAGTGATTGATGCAGGTGAAAATGCAAACTTATATTTTTTGTCTTCAGGAGTATTTACTTTTGATTATCCTATTAATGTTTACTTAAAAATATATAGTACTGATTATTCTAATTATTTAACTTATAATTCTATTGTATTAAACAATGCAGAATTTGATTCTGCTGTTGATGGAAATATTGATTTAAATTACTTAAATCTAAATCCTGGTTTTTACAATATAAGATTAATCTCTTTAGATTCTTTTGGTAATACTGGCCCGGAGGAATATTTGTATCTTAATGTAAAACCAACAACACCTGTAAATAACCCTCCTGTCTTTACTGGGATTATTGCAGACCAGACCATAAATAATGGTGAAAATTTTGTTGATATTGATTTGAATGATTATTTTTCTGATGTTGATAATGATCAATTAACTTTTAGCACTGATGCTACTTTATTTAATATAACTATTAATAATGGAATTGTAAATATTAATTATAATTTTAATTTTGGTTTTTTGGAAACAATTACTTTTACTGCTTGTGATACTTCTAATGCTTGTGTTAATAGTAATCCTATAGACTTAACTATCCTATATGTTCCACCAAGTAATGTTCTTAACTTAAATAATATTAATGATGTTTCTTTAGATATTAATGATAATGAGAATATAGATTTATATTCATTAACAACTTATACTGATGTTTCAGGTAATATTTTAGATGCTACAACATTAAATTATAGTATTATTAATAGTACTTGTATTAATACTAATGTTAACATTAATAATACTACTGGCATTTTAAGTGTTTCTTCAACTGCAAATGAGGAAGTTTGTAGTTTTAAAGTTTATGTTGAAGAAACTATTTATCCAGGTAATATGCAATTTACTACAAGCAACATAGTTAATGTTATAGTTACTGATAATACGCCTGCAAATAACCCCCCAGTTTTCACAGGGATTATTGCAGACCAAACCATAAATAATGATGATGTTTTTGTTGATGTTGATTTGAATGATTATTTTTCTGATGTTGATAATGATCAATTAGTTTTTAGTAGTGATGCTACTTTGTTTGATATTGATTTTGTTGGTGGTGTTGCTGGTGTTGGTTATTTTGGTGTTGGTTCTGAGCTTGTTACTTTTACTGCTTGTGATACTTCTAATGCTTGTGTTGATAGTAATCCTGTTAATTTAACTGTTTTACCAATACCTTATAGTAATTTTACATTACAAGAACTAGATTGTCAATATGATGTTATTCCAAGAAATGAATTACAAATATGTCATGCTGTTTTTCATGACCAAAATAATGTTCCAGTTGAAAATGCAGAAGTTACATTTTATTACACTTCACCTGCTGCATTAGAAGTTGGTACTTGCATGACAAATGATCAAGGTTATTGTAATATTAATTTTAATGCTCCCAATACTATTGGAACATATAATGTTTTTGTTAGTGCATACAAAATAGGGTTTAATACTTTTGTTGATACTAACACCATCACTTCATTTGAGGTTGTGGATGCACAATATGAACTAACAGAGTTTTATATTTATGATAATCCTAATTATTTTAATGGTAATCCTCAACATGACCAAATAGTATTTTATAGGGGAGATGATGTGTATGTTGAGTTTAAAGTTTATGATTTATTTAACCAAGTTTATGTTAATGATCCTAACTTATTTACAGATGTAACTCTTTATGGTAATTCACAAATACAACAAATAAGTTTTGATTTTCATGGATTTAATAATGATTATTATCAATTCTCACTAAACAACATTCCTTTAGATGATGATTTCTTAGGAGAAGATTTAATAATCAGTTATGCTCTTAATGGAAATGCTGCAGGACAAGAGCATAGAACAATAAATGTTCTTAATAATCTCCCTGTATGGCAACAACTTAATGATATTGAATTAACTCAAGATGAACAGATATTAATACAAATTGATAATAAAGTTACAGATTTAGAAGATACTAATTTATTAATTAATGTTGAATCTGTACCAAGTTTTATTGATTATGATTATTTTAATGGGGTATTAAGTTTTTCAGGAGTTTCTGTTGGTGAAGGAAGCATTGTGTTGAGTGCAGAAGATTCTGATAATGGTGTTGCATTCACAAGTTTTAACATAAAGATTAATCCTCAATCTGGTAATCATACTTTAGTTGCATATTTTGATGCACCTTCTGTTGCAAAACCAAATGCAGAAGTAAAGTTTGATGCATCAAATTCTATTGGGCAAATACTGCAATATTGTTGGGAGTTCGACGATGAATTAGGTGTTTGCACAGCAAATCCAATAATTTATCATTCATTTGATAGGGGAACTTATGCCATAAAATTAATTGTTAATGATATTTATGGTAATAGTGATTCATATACTAAAAATATTAACATTAAGCAAGGCACTTCTTGTGCTGATGGAGTTGACAATGATGGTGATGGTCTTATTGATATGGATGATCCTGGTTGTCAAGAATCAGATGGTTTTTCAGAATTTAATCTTAACACAGATTTAGAAAAAGGATTAAAATTTGAATATGCAGATGTTTATAGTAATAATTTTTACACTTATCCTGGTGATGAAATAACTGTTAATGTTATGGTTTCAAATAAAGCAGATCAGGATGCAGATGACCTTAGGGTTATTGTTATGTCACCTGATTTAGGATTAAAACTTAAATCTGAATTATTTGACCTTGATGAGGGTGATTCAGAAAACTTTAGAATGAGTTTTGAAATTCCTTATGGAACTTATGCAGGTGAATACCCTGTTAAGATAACAGTAAGAAATGATGATATTATTCATTCAACTTACAGATTTATTTATATATATTAGATTCATTATATTATTGTTATTTATTGTTTATAAACAATAATAGTAACATTTAAATAGATGTTTACTTACACAAGATGAGTGAAAGGTTTTTTTCACTCAACAATCGTTATAAATCAAAACATTTATATATAACTTTAAGTTTATCACAAATAATTATGTTCAAGTGTTATCCTTGGCTTATTTTTTTATTTACCAATAAGTAATACTCATGAAATAATGATAATATAGTAGGGGGTTAGACTATGAAAATAAAAAATCTTACAATGTTAGTATTAAGTGTTGCTTTATTAGCTGTATTAGCTATGAATGTAGTAGCAACAAACCAAAATGTAATTGTAGATTACATCGAAGTAAATGGCGATGAACTAGAATTATCTAATGGATATGAAATAAATTACGCTTTCGAAAGAGGCGAAGATATAGATATAAAAGTAAGAATAAAAGCTTTAGAAGATGCAGAAGATGTTCAAATTGATGCTGATATCAAAGGATATGAATATGCAAGTTATGAAACTGATTTAATTTCTGATTCAACTTCAACTTTTGATCTTGATGAAAATGATACTTTATCAAAAAATCTTAGACTACAAATACCAGTTAAAGCAGATAAAGATTATTATAAATTAAGAATTAGAGTTGCTGATAGATTTGGAGATTCAGATGAATACACTTATTCATTACATGTAAAAGGTGTTGATAGATCAGAAGCAATTGAAATAAAAGCTTACTCATTCTCACCATCTAACACAATATATGCTGGTAGATCATTACTTGCAAATGTTAAGTTAAAGAATTATGGTGATAGAGATCTTGATGATATAACTGTTACAGTTAGCATTCCTGAATTGAATGTTAGAGACACTGCAACTCTTGATGAGTTAGACGCAGATGAATCTGAAACAGTCGAAGAATTATTATTAAGAGTTCCTATGAATGCTAAACCAGGAGATTATCAAATAGAAATAATGGTTGATTATGATGAATATGAATCCTCAACAGTAACTGATATCATAACAGTTGAATGTTATGAAGGAGGAGATGTTTGTGGGGCTACATCATCAAATAAACCAGATGAAGCAACAATTGTAAATGTTCCAAGTTCAACTGAAATGACAGAAACTGGAGCTGTATTCCCAATCACTATAAAGAATAATGGTGTAAAAGATACTGTTTATTCATTAAGTGTTTCAGGAATTAACTGGGGAGAATTCAGATTTGATCCAGCAGCTGACTTTATTGTTGAATCAGGAATGTCAAAGACAGTTTATTTATATTTAACTGCTGATAAAGTTGATGCAGGAGAAAAATTCTTCAAGCTTCAAGTAAAAGCAGGCAATGAAATAAATGAAGTTGCTTTGAGTGTTGATGTTGCTGAAACAAAATCAACTGGTTTAAGAAATGCTTTAGAAATTGGATTAATCATCTTAGTTGTTATCTTAATAATTATTGGTTTAATTATTGGATTTAGCAAATTAAGAGATAATAAATCTGATGATGAAGCAGAAGCTTATTACTAAATAAGTTTTATTTTTTTTCTCTTTTTTTATTTAATATTTATTTTTGTATAACTTAGGAGATGTTTTATTATGAATTCAAAAGCAGGAACTAATACTAAAAAATTATTATTTTTCTCAATAGTTATTCTTATGCTTTTATTAATACCTAATGTTCTTGCTAATATTAATATTAATGCTTACTCTTATGATACAAATTTTTATGCATCTGTGCCTGGAGAAATAAATGTGTGTGCTTGTGGTTTAACCTCTGGCACAATAATGATAAAAAATACAGGCACTTATGTTAGTAGATTTTATCTGGAATCAGATAATGAGATATTGGTTTTACCAGGTAATCAATATGAGATAAAACCAAATCAAGAATATTCTATCCCTTTTACTATTAGCACTGATTGTGATTTTACTGATGATAAGATAAATCTTGTTATTAGTAACAGTTTTAATAAATATCAAGAATTTAATATTAATGTTCAAGGTTTAAAATGCCAAAACCTTGCTTCTGTATTAACTTATGATAAAGAAGTTGTAAATCCTTGTGAAAGTGTTCATTTTAAATTACAAGTTGAAAACACAGGTAGTTTTGCAGATACATATTATTATGATTTTGGTAAATTTGATAAATATGTTCAGTATGATTATAAAATTGTTAAATTATTCCCTGGACAAGTAGGCAATTTCAATGTTGAACTCACTCTTCCATGTGAAATGACTGGAAATTTTTCTATCCCCACTAA
>Ga0222697_1000141_pt1 | contig 36952 bp, 48 predicted proteins | sample AntAcemetage1402_FD_179835 | JGI IMG/M metagenome (GOLD analysis project Ga0222697, IMG submission 179835) | Saline water microbial communities from Ace Lake, Antarctica - #1402 | ecosystem: Environmental > Aquatic > Non-marine Saline and Alkaline > Saline | place: Antarctica: Ace Lake... | reverse complement strand
AAGTTCATAATAGTTATCAGGAATCTCTTTCATAAACTCCATGCAATCTACATTATAAAGTTTAACTTGCTTAATCTGATAATCAGGTTTCATCTACCAACACTCAATCCGACTAATATCACGAAATATGCGAACAACAACTGCAATTATAAACGATAACAATACGCATAATATAATCTTCTTCATCTTTTATTCCATTCAATTACAATGTCTTCCCTTCCATCTGACGTAAATACTTCTCTACATTTTCCCGGATGATCTTTTTGTAATCCGCAAACAAAAGTACAAGTATTATCCCCAAAATCATCTCCAATAGCTAATTTGTCTTTACATAATTCGCACATATTACTCATCTTTCCCCTTAATAAATAAACTCTTATCATAGCACAAGTGCCATCAAGTGAAACAGCACAATGCTTTTCTTTACAGTTATTACAGAATGGATTATCCTTTAAATCAACCTTTGTTTCTTCTCTCATCTTTCCCCCTTAAAACTCCAATTTAATTTGGTTAAATTCATTTTCCATAGATTTCTTTGCAATCTTGGAATATTCTTCGCTTCCATCAATTCCAATCCATTTACGGTTAAGCTGGTCTGCTCTTAGTGTAGTAGTTCCAGTTCCATTGAACGGGTCAAGTATTGTTCCACCTTCAGGACATCCTGCAATAATACACTTATCAATCAAATCAAAGTTATAAGTTGCATAATGTTTCTTTGATGAAGGTTTAGTTGGAATATCCCAGAAGTCTGAAACATCACCGGGATTCTTGCCGTTTGGATTTGGTGGAATAAATGTGTTTGTTTTATTTGTTATATCTTCTTTAGAACTATTATAAATTATTCTTTCTGCTCTTTTTTCTACTGTAGTTGTTTTATCTCTCACGCCATCCAAATCAAAGTAATACTTCTGCTGTTTTACCATAAAGAAAAAGTATTCGTGCTTCTTGGAAAATCTATCTCTGCAAGATTCAGGCATTCCATTTCTTTTAGCCCAGATTATATCATTCCGCATTATCCAACCACGATCTATACAACCTATTGCAAAGCGGTGTGGAATAAGTAAAAGGCATTTACTTGGCAAATTAGTATTAGCTTTTCCTGTGCCAGGTGCTAAATATGCTTGTGGTGTTCTTCCTGTTTCGGTTGTTTTTCTTTTTTGTTTACCTATTTGTTCTATTTTTGCATTCCAACTACCATTGCCACTACCCGAATAACTATCTCCCAAGTTTATCCAGCAAGTTCCATCATCTCTCAGCACACGCCAGATTTCATCCATCATCTGCCATAAATGTTCAAGATATTCCTGATAAGTCGGCTCTAATCCCCATTGGTCCGGGAAACCATAATCACGAAGTTGCCAGTATGGCGGTGAAGTGATAACTGAATTGACTGATTTATCTGGTAATGTTTTTAATCCTGTGAGAATATCACAGAAATAAAGTTTACCATTCTTATTTGTGTAACATAGTTTCATTTTTTACACTCCATTTAAACGACTTCTAACGACCAAAAACCTTCCCAATGAATCCAAACAGCTTAATTTCATCTGAACGCTTCCTACCCTATTCATTTTGCGTCTGAAAGCTATATATTAACACAATCTTGCTCCCAACTGTAGAATCTCTGATGCTTACCGTCAAAACTCAACCGAATTTTAGCTGTTTCACCGCCACGATGTTTTTCAAGTTTTATTATTACGAAATTTGGTTCGGGTATTATCCATTCATTATCACGAAATACTTTTAATGCACCATCTTTTAGATGAGTTCCATAATTATCATAAGCAGGTCGGAATAGCTTAATAATCTTATCAGCGTCTTGTTGAATATCTTTTGCTTCTCTGGTGTGATATGCTTCGTTAAGTTGCGATAAAAGTATTACAGGAACTTGAAAATGTTTAGCGAGTACCTTTAATCTTCTTGAAATGTCGCCTAACTTCTGCTGTCTTGAATCACCTTCACCGCCTTGAATAAGCTGATAATAGTCAACTATAACTAAGTCTAAGCCACCCATTTGGTTTCTATATCTTATTAATCTTGAATGAATTTTGGCTACTGTTTGCTCTCCATCATCATCAATATGAAATTTCTGCTGAGATATTACTTCTGCATAATCGCTGTATTTTCCAATATCAATATTTCTACCTAAGTTTATATCGCTTAGGCTAATACCAGACTGTCTTGCAATCTCACGGTTAATCAAATCTTCGGTTTCCATCTCCATATTAAATTCTGCTAATTTCATGCCATGCATAACATTCTCAAAACCTATCTGGTTGGCAAGCATAGTCTTGCCCGCACCTGTTAAAGCACCGATAATAATTAAATCGCCTTTCTTCATTATCATATACTCATCTAATTCAGGTATGTAAGTTCTTAAGCCTACTGGTTTACCACTTGCAATAGTTTCTTGAGTATGTTTCAAGGTTTTAGATACAGCTTCGGCAGGTGTGAAGTCGTGCTTATCTTCGGTTGTGTCAATATTCATAAACTTCTCACGAGCATAATCAATAACTTTGTTTATATCTTCATCAGAGCCGATCTTGTTATTAACTTCGGAAGTGATTTTCTTAGCTGAAAGTTTCAAGGTGTTACGCTTAACCATTTTGATATGATCTTCAATACTTGAATCGATAAGCGTAATATCAGATAATTCATTCACAAAACTAACATCATATTTGATACCCAGCGAAGTCATTTTATCCATTATAGTCAAAATATCAATGCTTTCACTATTCTTGAACAGCTCAGAAATAGCTATGAATATATTGCGATGATTCTTAACAGTGAAATCTTCCGGTGTAAGTTTCTCGATTGACTTGGTTACTGCCAACTCAGAAAACATACAGCTTGATAAAATTGACGCTTCTGCATTTCTATTCATTAAATAACTCCGTTTGAACGATATAATTTTCAATTCTACTTTTAGCAATATTAAAATAATCTTCATCTAACTCGATTCCGATGAAGTTAAAGTTTTCAAGTTTAGCTCCTATTCCAGTTGAGCCTGAACCCATAAACGGGTCGAGGATAGTTCCGCCTTTCGGAGTTATAAGCCTGCATAGATAACGCATAAGTGCTATTGGTTTTACAGTTGGATGGTTGTTAGCTGAAGGTTTACGACTCTCTGGATTTCTGTTGTTTTCTATTAAACCTTTTTCACTGTGGAATCCTCCATAATCAATTCTTTTCTTCTCTTCAAACCCTTCCAACCCACGATTCCGCTCACTTTTTGAAGCCTTCGCACAATAAAAAAAGCGAGAAGCTGAACCTGAGTCTCCATAACCAGTAAGTTGACAATGACCTGCCAAATCCGCATAAGCAACATTATGATTTGTTTTACCTGAACGCATATAACCTTCTTTAACTTGCCCGCTCTTCGTATTCGGAAACAGCCCAACCACTTCATCACTTCCATCGTGGATTAGGTTGGCAGGGAATCTGCCCATATTGTAGTCTTTTTTGATTGCTTTTCCATAAGTTCCTATTGAATTACTACCAACTGTTCCATTAGAATTCCCATTATTTCTAGCACCAGTAGTGCCAACCCTACACTCATCAATATTTATTCCACCTGTCCCGTGCTTTAAGACATTCTGTGCTATTGTTTTCTCTGATAGAGGCTTGCGTGCTAATGTCCATAGTTCCATAGCAGGTTTAAGAGCTGTTCCCCAGCCTTCATAAGGAGAAGAGCCTTTTGTTTCAGTAAAATGTGTTTTAAATCCTACATTACCCTTAGTAAAAGATTGTGCTTCTGAATTTTCTGAATTATTCATAGCACCAGTTCTATCTTTTATATTATCCCTCTCATTTCCCTGTAATTTATCAACACTTTTTCCTATATTATGCGATTTTGGGAAACCTGAACCATAAATCCAAGCTACAATATCTCTTATTTCAAACCCTGCATCTTCTATATTCACACACATTCTATGTTGAGTTCTTGTTCCACAGGCACATAGGATATGTCCACCAGGCTTTAAGACTCTCAATGCTTCTTTCCACAACTCTACAGAGGGTACATCATAATCCCATTTCTTAGCCATAAATGATATGCCATAAGGAGGGTCTGTTACTATGCTATCTACTGAATTGGCAGGAAGCTGCTTTAATTCTAAAGTGCTATCGCCCCATATTAGTTTCATTACTTTATTCTCCTATTTCTTTCCTTATTCATATTATATATTATCCTTCTTCTTCTGTTTCTCTATTAGCTTCTATCAGTTGTTTTAATGAATTGAATGCTTCTGGTTGCTTTTCGTTAGGTACATACTTCTTAATTACTTGCATAACTATATTCATTATTGGTTGTATGTGTATGCCTAAATTATCTATATGCACATAATTCTGAGTTAGATACTTATTATCACCACTTATTAGTTTTAATATTTTTGCTTTCTCTACTATCACTTGTCGTATGCTATCTAATACTTTTCTTTGGTCATCTAAATCCCCGTAAGGAATTTTTTTTGTGTTTCCTTTTTTATCTGTTACTGTTATTTCCCTTTTGGCTTGTTCTTTTAATTCCCAATACTCTTTCATTAATAAATCAAAGTCATCTATAAACTTTAATATCTTTTCTAGCTGTTGGCTTAAGTATTCTGGGTTCTCTGATACTATTTTTTTATATCTAGCATTAATAAATTTAATATCAGTGTATATAGTTTGAAAATGTACTTCTAATTTCTCTGCTATCTCATGTGAAGTATACCCCTTTTGAGATAACTCTTGTACTTTTCTTCTTCTAATTTCTATCTCTTCTTCACTTGCCATCATAATCTCCCAATAATTCCTTATAGCCCTTTTCTAATAATAAAGCTCTTATTCTATACATTTCATTTGTTATAGTTGCAGGGCATACATCTAATTTATGTGCTATCTCTCTATTAGTATATCCCTTTAATTTATATTTAATTACTTTAAATTGTCTCTCATTTAAAAATTGCTCTAAATCATTTAAATGAATTTCGCTGGAGTGTTGAAATAAAGAACTAATGCTTTGAATTATTTTTTTAATCTGATTCATCATTATGTTCCTCTAAGAATTTTTCTAAAGATATTGCACTGTCTAAGGGCTTTCTTCCGCTCTTAGTTATCATGTTTAATAAATACCATTTACATCTATAAAACCAAAAACCTAGTCCCTTTGTTTTAACATTTTCCTTTTTCCAAGTAGTCAAAACTAATAAATATAATTCTTGTTTTAAATCATTTTTTTCATATCCTGCTATATTAAAATGATACGCTAAGAAATCAATTGGTTGTTCCAAATCTTTTAATAGTTCTTCTACTGTATTATATTTTATCTTCTGTTTCTTCATTGTTGTCTTTTTCCTCAAGCAATCTCTTTATTCCAATAAGATGACTTATTATATTCTGAGCCTTAGGGTGTTGCTTAAATTCTTCCCATAGAATAATAAATATTTTATTATACACGGCATCATCTTTAGCTGTATCAGTTATGGTTTCATCTTCTACCAAAGCACCTTTTAAAATTGTTTCTATTTTTCTAGAATCTTTATCAGACATTCTAACCAAACAGCCAAACACTGCCGGAATTCCAAATTGCTCACACTTTCTAAAGTTACTTAATGCATCTCCATCAGAAGCATAATCATGATTCTTAGATAAACAAGCTGACATTTCTAAATCAACTAAATTCTTAAACTTTTCATTAAATTCTTTCTTATTCATCCTCAACATCTCCGTTCGTTTCCATTTTTTCTTTCTCATAAGGAACTACTTTTCTCCTAGTTAATTCTAACTTAACACATTCCAAAACTCCAACCACTTCATTTAAAGAAGTATAACTAATGCCCTTCTTCTTTAAATAAATATTACAAATTTTAGTAATCAAATAATTTAATTCCCCAATACATTCAAATGATTTTTGGTTTCCCCTTAACAGAGCTAACACTGCATTATATTGAGGTCTTTGGCTCTTTGGTATATACGGCATTCTTTTCTCCTATTTTGATTTTAAGTCTACTGGATAAATATTAGTACAAATTCTTTCATCAGTTGTTAACCATAATAGTTGTGAAGGGTCTCCATCAGTCTTTGCCATTCTTTCTGATAAATCATCTCCACCTACCGGAGAGCCAACTACTACTCTTCTACTATTAACATCCCAATGATGTGTGTGTCCTGAAATTATCATATCAGCATTATGAAGCTTTAACCAACCTAAATATTTAGCTGCCCCTGCTGCTGTTTCATCTTGAGCAAATGCTTGATGTCTTAATAAATATCTCCATTTTCTAACTGGTACAACCATATAATCAGAATTAGAGTATTCTATGCTTAAATTCTTTATTCCTTTTATTGCTTGAGTGTGTTGTAATATCATATAAATCATTAAATCCCAATTGCTATTTGGGTCGGCATCTTTTCCTAATCTTCCATGATTACCCTTTACGCCTCTAAACTTAACTTCTAATCCTCTATCTAATAATGCTTGAATCAATTTAAACATATATTCAACAACTAACATAACTTGTATTGGGGGAGATGCTTCTTGTTCATATATTTGAGTTGGATAAATCCCCTCTCCATTTGCCATATCACCTAAACATAGTAAATAAACTTCTTTTAATTTAACATGTTTTGTAATATGATAATCAACTAACTTTAACATTGCTGCTATAAGTTTTTCTATTCTTGCTTTAAATATTTCTATATTATAAATATCATTTCTTTTAAAATCAGTTACAATCTTTCCGGTATGCCAATCGGCTAATCCTATTATTAAAGATTCGTTTCCTGTTTTTTGTTTATGTTTTATAACTAATGGTTTATAGTCTTTGGTTAATTCAATTAAAGCTTTATTTACAGACTCTGAAAATGTTTTATTATCTACTATACTATATTGCTTACATAAACTCTCTATTGATTTCAGAGACACTTCTAATTTTCTTGCTACTTCAGATTTAGTATTATATAAAGCTAATAATTTTAATAACTCTGACTTATCTATTTTTAAATTAAATTCTTTTATTACATTCTTTTTATTTTTAATCCTATCATCTCTTTTTAAAATTTGTATTCTTCTATCTATAGTTCTACTGCTACAATTAAAAAATTCAGCTAATTCAGAAGTTGTTGTTCCGTCTTCATACATCTTAGCTAATAAATCTAAATCTATTTGAATGCTTTTAGTTTTTAACATGCCATTTCAACTCTTTCTATTTTGCTTACATCATTGTCTTTTATAATTGAAATTTTATGAGGTAAAGCCCAACTTCTAACATCATCAATATGTGAAATAACTAATATCTTCTTAAATGAATCCTGTAAGTTAGTTATTAATGATATAACTTTTTGAATATTCTTTTTACCTAAAGATGAAAAACATTCATCTAAAATTAATAATTCAATTCTATTTCCTGTCTTATATAGCTTACTAATACCCACTCTTAAAGCTAATGTGATTAAGAACTCTTCCCCATTAGATAAATTCTGAAGGGGATATTTTCTATTCCCCTTATACAATTCTATTTCACATACATTCCTTAATTCTTTATTTGACTTTAGTTCCTTTTCAGTTTTAAGCCTTAAATTGAAATCAGTTATATCAGATAATATATTATTAACAATTACTTCTAACTTTGGAATGTAGTTACTTAAGATGTATAGTGGCAAGCCCTTAGAAGCAAATACATCTTTTGATTTTTCAAGTATTCCTCTCTGTTTTAATAATTTCTTTTTTATTTTATCCAGTGCTACTATATCAATTTTTTCAACTAACCTTGTTTCTTGCTTTAAATCTTGATTTATTTCTATTAATCTATGTTTATGTTTAATTAAAATATCTTCTAAAGCAGTAACCTTTTTGTTCTGTTCTTTTACATCCTTTGCCACAATAGCAAATAAATCTTTTTTAAATTTTAAACTTGTTTCTTTATTTTTTAGCCCTTTCTTTAATTCTTTCAATAAATTAGAGCCCTTTAAATCTGTTTTACATAAAGGGCATTGAGAATTCTGTTTTATAAAATTAATTCTCTCAGTTAAATTTGTAATGTCTAAATTTATTCCATAAGCATCTTTACTTAAATCACAGGAAGTTGCTTCCAACCCATTAAGCTTACTTTCAGATTCTTTTAACTTTTCATTTAACTTAATCTCTTCAACTTCAAGTTTTCCCTTTTGGTTTTTTAATTCTTTAAAATTTATATCACTATTAACTTCTACATAGGCTTCTTTTTTAAAATTAATCTTATTTATTTTATTATCTACTTCATCTAGTTTTGATTTAATTTTTTCCTTACAAGAATCCAATTTATTAATATCTAATACTGATGTTAAAAAATCAATTAGCCTTGAGCTTGTCATCTCTTTTAAATCATCAAATTCAGATTGCCCAAAACAAAAAGAATGCATAAACTTGTCATAGTCTATTCCTAATATGTCTTCTATATAAGCATCAGTTTGTTTTGTAGTTTGTTTGGTGCAATCTTTTCCTTGTAAGAATATGCTACAGCTTGTAGCTTGCTTTCTTATTCTTCTTCTAATTATTCTTACTTCAATATCCCCCAACCCAAAAGTTAATTCAACCAACATTGCTTTCTTATCAAAATAGATGCAATCATCTATACTCTTAACTCTACATTTTCCAAATAGAGCATATAAAATAGCTTCTTTAATTGTTGACTTGCCTACACCATTAAAAGAATTAGTTTGTTTGTTGACTCCCTCGATTAAATAAATTCCATCTTCTTTAAAATCCACTTCAGAATCTATGTATGAAAAAAAGTTGTTTAATACTAACTTTTGTATATTCACAAAACCATCCTCCTAAAATAACTTTTCCAATACTCCCTGTTACATTTAGTTCTAGCATGACAGGCATTACATATTAAATTCATTTTCTAATATCTTTCCACAAAGTTTAGTTACGTTAACATCTAAATTTTTCTTAACCGCATAATCCTTAAAGAATTCACTGATTGAATTGTTATCAATACTCTTAGTGTTTACTCCTTCTGAATCTGTAAATGCAAAGTTGACTGATAATTTATAAGCTCCTTTAAACTTGTTCATAATCTTATCGTAATTTAAAGCCTTAATTTTATCCTTAGAACCAAAAATATCTAATTTAATAATACTCTCTTCTAGCTTAAAGTCTTTAATATTTATTTCTTTTGTTTTAGTATCTAAATTTAATTTAATATAAACCATATTCCTAGTTTTTAATTTATGTCTACCCAATTTAATATCTTCATTAATATCTAATATCCAAACGTATTTATCATCGTCTCTTTCTCCAAATGTAACCTTATCAATACTACCAGGACAAAAGGCTAAAGGATTCTTCTTATTTAATATTTGAGGTTTATGAATATGCCCAAAAATTACAACATCATAATCACCATAATCTTTATAACTAAGATTAGTTTTATAATTTAAATTTGAAGCACCAATTTTCATTTCTTGAACTCCACAATGAGTAATTAATATTTTATATTTACCATCTATAATTTCTCTAGGGTCGGCTAAATTTGAATCATACCAATCTAATGTAGTTAAAGTTTTATCTAATCTATCATGATTACCCGGTATTATTTCTTTATCACAAGCAACCATTTTTAAATGATTAGAAAAAATCTTTAATTCTAATGGGCTAGGTTTTCTGCTATCAAAGATGTCTCCAGCAATTATATATTTATCAGGTTTTATTCTATCAGCAACCAATTGTATTTCATATAGGCTACTAATAAAATCATCTAATCTATTTAGTTCTGATAAGTGAAAATCGCTGGCTATTAAATATCTCATTATAAATTAATTTAACTTTCTTTTTTCTGATTCTTCATTACCAATTATTTTTCTAAACAAATCTACTATTTCTGAAAAATTTTCAATAGAAAAAGACAACATAGTCCTATTATACATAAAGAAAATATCAAAAAATTCAAATTTCTCTCCTGTATCATCTGCATGCCCCTGTACATAACTACCATCATTTTCATTTTCAGCTATTATTACTACTTCATTTGGTTTCATTTCTTTTTTCTCCTTAAGTTATTTAACATTCTTTTTTCTATAAACAATTCCTTGAACGTAATAATTTTTAAATTCTAATTCTAACCCAGCTGTTTTACCTTCAAATAAAGCTTCTTTAAAAATCTTTTCTAATACTGCTTCTGTAATTCTCATTCCTTTATTATCAGTTCTTTTTGCTTCAACCAAATAATCTTTAAAAGAAACATCTCCTTTAAACATCCAAAAAGCTCCAGAAGCAGGAGTTACAAATCCCTCCTTTGCTATTCTTTTTTCTTGTTGTTGACTCTTCTTCTTAGGAGACTTTTCTTTTAAATAACTAGGTTTATTTCTCAATGGTAAGCACTTTCTTTCTTATCTCTGCAATATCTTCTTCAGTTAAAGCTTCAATTAAAGATTCTATTCCTTGATATTTTTCTTCATTATATGAATACCAAGCTCCACCTTTTTGAATAACCCCTAACTTAACTGCCTCAATAATTAATGTTTTGTTATTATTGATTCTTCCCTCAAAGTATAGTTCAAAAGTTCCTTTTCTTAATGGAGGTGCTGTTCTATTTTTATTTATTCTAAAATTAATTTCTATTCCATCTGGTTCTTCTACCTTTCCTAACCAATTTCCTTTTCTCATCCATACAATTATATCGGATTGATTTTTTAGTTGGTTTCCCCCGCTCATATACTCTGCACTCCCCCAACCACCTATTGAATCTCTTAATTGATTAATTATTAATACAGAAGTTTTAACATCCTTTAAGCGAGTAGTAATTTTTCTCATTAATAAGCCAACTTCTTTAGCTATCCCACCCATAGATTTTTGGTCAACAGAAGCCTCTAATTCCTTTTTAGAGGGAGTTGCTGCAACTGAATCAAACACAATTAAATCTAATTCACCTGTAGCTAATAATGGTTCAATAGTATCAGATACTTCTTCAATAGTTTCTGGTCTAGCTACTAATAAGCTCTCTACATCTACACCAAATTTGGAAGCCCAATCTGGGTCGAACCCTCCTTCAGTGTCTATTAAAGCAACTTTGCCTCCCCCTTTTTGAAATTGTGCTATAACATTCATTGAAGTTGTAGTCTTACCGGCTGAGTATTTTCCTGCTATAGTTACTACTTTACTTTTTGGGAATCCCCCTCCTGAAGCAATATCTAAAGCTGTGATACCAAAACTAACTCTATCATAATCTTTATACAATCCATATTTAACATAACTATCACCAAATTTTTTATTTAATTCTTTTACTGCTTTGTCTAGTTCACTCATTAATTTTTCCTTCTGCTATAAAAGCTAATCCTAAAACAATTGAATCTGCTATATCTTCTCCAACACCTGTCTCTTCATATATTCTAATACTTAATTTATTTAATTCTCTTTTTAATTTACTTTTATTTTTTTTACTTGCTGCTTTAGCTTCTACTGATACTCCTTTTCTTGCTGTTATTATTGGATGACTTGCAACTAAAAGATTAAGTTCACTTTCATATTGTTCTACAGTTATAGCTTGAAAATATTTTTTAAGGACCCAAATTTGAATCTCTGATTTGTGTGCTCTTCCATTTATGCCAACTAATTTTCTAGCAGTTGAAGCCATATAAAATATAGGTTCTTTATACTTAGCTTTAACCCAAGAATAAACAACTGCTCCTGATAATCTAGCTAATTCTCTAATACCAGCAAAGTTTTTACCAAAATATAAATCTTCAATTACTAAATCAGTTGCATTATCATAAAGTTGTTCAAGGTTAGAAACAATATAATGCATCTTAAAAGTATTTGATAATTCTTTTGCTGGTATTATTGAATTCTTTTCTACTAAGTAACCATTCTTTGTAAATAAAGCATACCCAGAATTCTTGAGAGATAAATCTAAACTCATAATCATTTAATCTAAATCCAAACCCTCAAAAATATCATCAGATGTTTCTTTTACTTCTTCTGTAACCTTTTCTTTTTTAGCTGCTTTTCCTTTAGGTGCAGCATCTTCTACATTCTTATCTGTTTCTTTTTGTAAATCTTCAGAAATAGATTCTTTAGTAGTCTCAATTCCTTTAATAGAAATCTTTTCAATGTTGTGATAAATAACATCCCCGTCACCAGGAACATTTTTTACCATTATCTTACAAACTGTTCCAAATAAATTTTTTAAAGAAACATTTTCTCCAGATTTTAATTCAACTCCAGTAAGCTGAGCATATCTCTTATATGCATTACTTACTCTAGGTTGCCCAGTTACTTTTTGAGAAGTCTTTTCTATTACATTTGCTTTATGCAATTTACCTTCATCATCTTTTACGCCGAACTTCTTATCCTGTAATTCATATACCCAAATCCACGCTGGAGATTCTTTTCCTTTATAATTTGAAACCCCAGATTTGATTTCAACTAATTCAGCTAAATGCCAAGTATCAGGTTCAATCTCTCCTTTAAAATAATGTCCTTGACCACCACTATTAGGAGTTGTTACTGTTGCACTTAATCCATCAATTTGTTCACTCATTGTTTTTCATCCTCTCTTCTGTTTTTATTGATTCTAATTCCTCATTAACAATTGTCTTTCCTACCGTTAATAGTTTATTGCTTACCTCCTTTAATTTTTCAGATGTTACCTTACCTTTAATTTCTTTCTCTAAAGTAATACCAACTCTTGCTGTTTGATAATTTCCTAAGTTAATATTTCTGTCGTAAGATTTTTTTATAATCATTTTATCCCTCCTTACTTATATTATATATTATTTTTCCAAAAATTAATAATTAATTTCTTTCATTTCACCTAAGTTTATTCCTAATTCTATTGTTACAACTAAAGGTACTTTAAGTTTAACTGGTCTTTCCATTACTTCTTTTATTCTTAATACTGTTTCTTTTAAAATATTATCATTGATTTCAAATATAAGAGAATCGTGAATATTTAATAATAAGTTACAATCAATATCTTTAATTACTTTAGATACTTTTTGCATAGCTAATAATACAACATCTGCTCCTCCTCCTTGAATTGGAGCATTGATAGCTTGTCTTAAAGAAGCTTTTCTAATTCCTGCAACATTACTATGCACACCATCTAATCTTCTTCTTCTATTAAATAAATTAATTACGTATTCAGTTTCCTTAACAAACTTTTTTTGTTCAACTATATATTTATAAGCAGTTGGAAAGTTATCAAAGAACTCATTAATTATTCTTTCGGCTCTTTGAAAAGAAACTCCAAACTTATTTACTATAATACTTGGTCCACCGCCATACATAATCCCTCCAAATACTGCTGCCTTTGCCATACTTCTTTGTTCTTTACTTACTTTATCAAGTGATAAATTAAATATCTTTGCAGCTATTGTAGCATGTATATCTTCTTCTCCAGCTATTTTTATTAATTCTTTATCATTAGAATAATGAGCAAATATTCTAAATTCTAGCTGAGAATAATCAGCCTCTAAAAAAGTATACCCTTTTCTAGCTACAAAACATTTTCTAATTAACTTATCACCACCACCACGCTTTGGAATATTTTGTAAGTTAGGATTACTACTTGAAAATCTTCCTGTAGTAGTACCATGTAATTTATAATTAGTGTGTATTTTATTATCTAAAGAAGCTAATCCTAACTTTAAATAAGCTGCAATATATGTTTTGTGAAACTTTTGTAATTTTCTATAACTAACAATAGTATTTAAAAATTTATTTTTATATTTTTTAGCTAATGTTTCTAAAGATTCTTTATCAGTTGAGGCATTATTCTTATCTGTAAACTTTACCGGCTTTAAGTTCATATCATCGAATAATAATTCAGTTAATTGTTTTGGTGAATTAAAGTTAAATACTTTTAACTCTCTTTTTGCACAATAATCTTTTATATCTTTATTATCTAATAATTCTTTTTCTAACATTTTTATTTTATACATGAATTGAGTGTTAGCTTTTTCTAAATACTCCTTATCAACCCCTATTCCATCTAATTCCATTTTAGCTAATATAGGTACAACTGGAATAACTACTTTATAAAATAAGTTATTTAACTTTTGTTCTTTTAATACTACATCTAATTTTTTATACACTCTTAAAGTAGCATCTGCATCTTTAGCAGCATATTCATATAGCTCATCTAATGGGGCATCTAATATAGTTGATTTTCTATTACATGTTTTAGTAACAGGAACTAAAGTATTTTGTTTAACTTCTTTTTCAAATGCTATTTTTATATTACCTACAATATAATCTTTTAATCCATCTTTATAACTTTTCATAGTAGTATAAATTGAAGTTAAGAAAGATAAGTCGTGTTTTAGATTCTCATCTATTAAATGGTGAGCAATTATTGTATCAAAATAAAAGGTATTTACTTCTATACCTCTTATTAACAATTGTTTAATATCAAATTTTCCATTCTGTGCTATCTTTAAACAACTTGAACCAAGTATTTCTTGTAGTTGTTTTTTAACTTCTTTTTGTTCTTCTTCATTAAATATTCTTTCATCTTGAAATGGAATTACTATTCCTTCTCCTTCTTTGCTACTAAATGAAGCACAAATTACTTTACTTAATTGTGGGTCTAAAGAAGTTGTTTCTGTATCAAATGCAAATTCTTTTTTATTTAATAAATATTTTTTTACCTTTTTTACTTTTTCTATAGTATTAGCTACAGAACATTTAGTTATGATTTCTTTTTTAGTTCCGGTTGTTAATGATACTGCTAAACTTATATCTTTATAAAAATCTTTAAACACTTGTGAGTACTTTGAAAATCTTAATAAGTAGCTTGGGTGATACATTGGAACTACCCAGCAATTATATTTATCATTCCATTTAGAACCACCTCTTAATTTTGTAATCCCCCTTTCATTTAAAAAATATTCAGTTGCTGCCCCACCTAAAGCACAAATTACTTTTGGTTTTATATCTTTAATTTCATCATCTAAGTATCTAGTACATATGTTTGTTTCTTTTATTGTTGGGGCTTTACTTTGTTCAGGTTTACATTTTACAAGTGTTGTTAAATAAATATCTTCTTTTTTTATATTTAAATTCATCAATGCTGCAGATAATATAGTTCCAGCTTTACCTGCAAATAATTTGTTTTCTAGTATATCATTAAATCCTATTACATCACCAACAAACATAATATCAGCATTTGAATTTCCTTCACCTTCAAACTTCACATGGCTTTTTGTTCCTACACATGATGTCTTATATAACTGACATTTAGTACATTTCATAATTGCTCCAATTTATCTAAAGGAATAGCATAACAATCTATTTTTCCATTTGATACTATTGGATATTTTTTTATTTCCCTTTCATCCATTTTAAATAGTTTATCTTTTAAGCTTTTTGCTTTTGTAAATATTATTTCATTTATTCCAGACTTTACTTTATATTTTGCTACTAATACCTTTCTATCATGCCACCTTGGTTCCCAAATTTCTATTTTCATTATATACCTCCTTTTTAAGTATATTATATATTATTAATGCTATAATGGCTTAGATATAGTTGTTAACCCCTGTTCAGCCCTTGTTTGAAGCCTTTTTTGAGGCTTTAATAGGCTTCTATGGGTATATAAGGATAAGCCCTTAGAACGCAAATTTAAAGGTCATAAGAGATTGAGCTCTTTTTAAATTTTTGTTGTTCTTCTTCTTCACATTCTGTAAATTTTGATTGGTCTGGTAAGAATTTATAAAATATTTTTCCCTTAAAACCACTTACTTTATTCTTTGAAACATTAACTGATACTATTGGTTTAGCCTCCCCTTCCATATCATAGTAATACATCTTTGAATTCTTTTCATAAAAATCTGATTCCAATAATAGGATTGTATCTGCTTCATATTGTAATTCAACTGCACCTTTAATTGAATCATCATTTAAACTTTTAACAGACATTCCTGATTTAGTTCCCATTACTGTAGTTACTATTGGGCATTCATATAAAGTGGAGCATGCTTTTAATTCTTCTGCTATTCTAATTAGCTTTTCTGTATCTTGTTTATTTTGTACTTTAATCATATGCAGGAAATCAATAAACACTACTAGGTTTTTATTATTTAAATCTAAAGCCCTTTGCTTGCATAATCTAATTTTCTTAATTATGAAATCTAACCCTTGCCCATACTTAGCATCTCTTAAAGAAAATCTATTTGAGCAATTTCTAATTTCTTTAATTGCTGCTTCAGTACAATTTAATAATTCTTGTTTTGTTTCTGAATCCATTGTTTCATTATTTTCAATTCCTCTTATTGGTTTTAATACCTGATTGATTGTAGCACCTGATAAATTTGCAATCATTCTAGGAATTGTTTTAAATACTGATGGGTCATCTATTGAAAAATATAATAAGTAATTCTTTTCATCTCTTAATAACCTTAAAGCTAAATCTAAACAAAAGGCAGATTTACCCACATTCCATTTTCCACCAACCATATGTAATCCGTTTTGTAATCCATCCATTTCTAAATCAAATAAAGGATGCGTTGTTTTCAATCCAATTAAATCTTCGGTCTTCCATCTTAGTTCATCAAACTTATCTACTTCTTGTTCTAATATGTAACCTTCTTCAAGATATTCTGCTGTAGTAATTCCCTGAAGTAAATCATTTTTACTTTCAAATTTTTTAAGTTCTTCTAAGATTGAAGTTTTAAGTACTTTGGTTTCTTCTACTATGCGTCCAATTAGTTTTTCTTTTAATAAAGCATCGTTTACATTACTTATAATTTCAAATAATGAATCCCTATAAATCTTTTCTTCGTCTTCTTTGTATTTAGCTAATTGGAATTCAAAGATTGGAATTTCTTCTAAATCAATAAAGGCTTTAATCCCTTTTGCTTTAATTAAATCATCTGGGTCTAAATTTTTAGGGAGTTGTTTTATTAAAACTTTTATTTCATTTTTGGTTTGAATTACTTTAATTGCTTTAGATGTTGCTTTAATTCCTGCTTCATCTCCATCAAAACAAAATACTAATTCTTTAATCCCATTTTTAACTAACCACTCATAATGCTTTTCAGCTAAACTAGAACCCAGTACTGCTACGGTGTTGTCTATTTTATGTTCTGCTAAAGTAAAAATTGAACTTGCACCTTCCACTAAGTAAACTTTAGTAAAGTTTCTTGCTTTATCTAAATTAAGTAAAACGTTCGTTGGTTTACTTGATTTTTTAATTACATGGTGTTGGTACTTTATACCTGATTCATTTATTCTTCTAGAAGATAATGCTACAATTAAACCGTAAGCATTTCTTACTGGGTAAAGTATTCTATTAATTATTGAAGAATAAGAAATATTAATTATTGAATCACTAGTTATATATTTTTTATATAATTTATTATATGCTTCTTTTAATTTAGTGGAGTCTTTTAAATATCCTAATTGGTGGGATTTAACTGCCTTCTTCCATTTTCTTTCTATTATGTAATCTTTTATTTCTTTTGGTTGTTTAGCAATTAAATAATTGTTAGCTACTTTTATAATACTCTCTAGAAATTTTTGGGCTTTAAAAAAGTTTACTTCTTCTGGGGTCTCTTGTTCTAGTTCATAGGTTATATTATATTTCTTAGCTAAGTATAATACATTATCTTCTATGAATCCTTTACCACTTAATGGTCTGCCTTCTAGCAAATGGCAAGCATTAAATATATCTCCATTCTCATTACATACAAAGCACTTAAAATGCTCACTATCAGGATAGAAGTTGCAGGCTACTGTTTCATCTTGGTTTGTATGCTCTTTTCTATTTGGGCATTGAAAATGAGTTTCTGTAAATTCAGTTCCTACATCTTCTAAGTATTCTTTTAAATAAGGTTTTACTTGGTTCAGTAAATTTCCTAGATTCTTTATTTTCATTTTCTCTATTCTTTATCTATTTATCTATTTAACCTTTTTAACTATTTATAAAATTATATTATATATTATTTTTTAAGAAAAGTACAAGTTTATTTTTATTTTTTTCTAATGTAGAGTGCCGTAGCTTATATTTACTATAAATTTCCTTATTTGTTTTTTTATTTAAATAACAATCTTCAAGAAATTTTCTATCTTTAGCAGTTAACTTTTTAATAGCTTTTAACATAAACTTTACATTTACTTCTTTTTTAATATCTATGGTGGTATCCTCAAATTGTTTATCCAAGAATGAATTATTTATAGCACATAATTCATCTAAAGAAGACTTCTTAAATTCTCCATTCCTTTTAGAGATAGATTTACCTTTTTGGAAATACTTCATATATTGGCTTCTAAGAAAAAAGTTTAACGAGGTCATAAAGTAACTAGTGAATTTACAATTACCTTTTGATGTATCATAAGAATTTAAACATTTAGCAAGAACTAACTGTTGAGAATCTTCAATTAATTCTTGCTTTATTATTTGTGGAAAATTATCAAAATGCCACTTGTGCATTAAGTTCCTGATTAGTGGGAATATCATTTTTTGAATTTCTGATACAGCATCTTGATTGTGAGTTGTTTGATAGTCAATTGCTAAAGTAGTCAATTTATCCATTTCACTTCTCCCTTACTTTTGGTTATAGATTTGCTGAAATAGCCTCATCACTTTGTCTTTCTATTCTATGCATTCTACAAACTGAAACTACATTGTTAGCTGCAGTTACGTAAGCTTCCAGTATATCTCTTACTAACCTTAAATCATTAACATATCCTGAAGCTTCTCTATCTGCAGTAGCATTAACAAATTTATCTCCTGACTTTGCAGCTTCAATTTTTAATTCTGAATGCTTATTATTTTTAGAATTAAGCATCAATGATTTTATTTTAATATACTTCTTTAAAATAAAATTACCATGCCCTGCTGCTTTTCTTGCCATCTCTAAAGAACTTTCTGAAGTTAAATCTTCTTGATACAATTTAGTATCTAATTTATCCAGTTCAGTTCTGCTTTCTTTAGTCTCAAGTAAAACTTTTTCTGCTAACTCTTTAAATTTATTTACTTTTTTATCTTCACTCATTTTAACATTTCCTCCTTTCTATTTAATATATCTTTTTATCATATCTAAATAGTTATCTAAGTAATTTAAAACCCCTAAATATCCTTCAGAATGTCCTTCTTCCCAAGCTTCATCAAATACAAATTTAAATGCTGGGTAATTGCTTATAGCTAATTTTTCAGAAGTATATGTATAACAATCCTTTTCAAATTCTTTAATTAGTCTTCTAGCATCTTCACGATGAGCATTTTTAATTTCTTTATCCTTAATTGTATCATCCTTTGGTCTCTTCTTATCTGAATACATGGGATAGGGTAACTTTGTTTCATAATCATTATCACATATCTTCTTTGTTAGTTCATTATAATTCATTTTGCTTCTCCTTTTTATTTGGTTAATTATATTATATATTATGTTTCAATATTTGTAAACTATATTCTTCTTATTTTTGTTGCACTACATATTGGGCAAATATGCTTTTTCAAATCTACCTCTTCCCAAGCTTCTTTACGATTTACTTGTATATGATACTCTCTTTTACATTTTGAGCAAGTATAATTTACAAACTTTCTCCTTTTTTCTTTGTTAGCTTTAGTAGTAATATTTTTAAAATTCTTCCTCTTTGCTTTTGCCTTCTTTTCTTTTACTATTTGTTCTATACTCATTCTCTTTCCCCTTTATTTAGTTAAACTTCTTAATAACTTTTTAGCATTTTCATAATCTAACTTAGCCTTAACTATCATTATTTTAGTTCTTGACATTTGATATACAGCTTTTTTCTCTTTTTGTATTTTATATATTTTTTTCTGGGTGTCTAAATTACTTTTCATATCTTCAATGTAAAATAGTATTCTATTTTTTCTTTCTTTATCTATTTTCATTTTGTTCCCCTTTGTTTTAATAAAGAATCATTTCTTTATCTAATAAGATTATACCACATAACTAAACAAAATGTCAACTATTAGTTTCATTATTTTTTTATGTGGTAAACCGAAGGTTCTATTATAGAAAGAATAAATCGTTGCCATCCATAACAGATATTACATCTTGAATAGCTTTATCTATCATTTGTGGTCTTTGGGTGAGTTCGGTTACATTATACTTGATTGTATAATCTCCGACTTTTTCTGAAATTGCTTCTTTAGTAATTAAACTAGGGTTGGTAAGAATTATCTGTTTTAAGATAAATAATAATTGTAGATATTTATCTAATGTTCCAACAGTACAATTCCCATATGTATATACTATTGTAATAGTCTTTAGAGTAGTGAATGAACTACATTTAATAATCCCATCTTCTTTAAAAACATAAAACTCATGGTCATCTTCTGATAAGCCATCTTCATCTACATCTTCTATTGTAAGACTTGAAACTGCAATTATATTTTGATGCTTTAGTTTCACTATATCTGTTTTTTCATATAAATAAAAAGCTTCTGTTTTAGATTTAGCAATTCCATAATCTTTAGCTAATAATTCCTCAACCTGCTTTTGTGCTATATCTAACATATCATCACTTACAGAATTAGCACTTAAATTCAATAAGGTTTCTACATCTATTGCTTTATATAATTCATTTGTTTCAGACATCTAAAAATTCCTCCTCTGAAATATCTATCTTTATATTTGGATTAACTATTTTTCTTAATCTTCTTTTTTGTTTTAATTTAGTTTTATCTTTATGAATCTTGTTTTTAAATTTGTTGGTCCAATTATCACCTTTTCGAAAAGTCTTTCCCACTTAGATACTCTCTCCTTTTAAACTTATGTTCTATACCTTTTATTTTAAACTCGTCATCACTGTAATAACCTGCATGAATAAATCCTTTTATTTTATTAGAATCTATTAAATGATTCACCAAAGAACTTAATGATTTTAAATTTGAAAATTTAACTGAGCTTTTAAAAATATAAATACCACAACTAGCATATCTTTTTTTATTTACCCCAGTAATATATTTCTCACTGTTAAGTTTGTATACTGGAGTTGTTTTTCCTTTAACTAAATTTCTACAAACTAATGTACAATCTTCGTTGTGTCCTTTGTGGTATATAAATAACTTATCAAAATCAATATTTGATAATCCTAATTTAGTTATTAATACAAAGTCATCATCTTTCTTTCTAACTATATCAAGAGCTTCTGATAGTGAAGGAACATCCAATAAATATTTTTTATTTATTTTAACTTTAGCTTCTTCATCTGAAGTAAAAATACTTACATTGTGTTTTTTTAAAACAAATTGCTCTGTTACTCGTTGGACCAATCCCTTGTTTAAAAACTTTCTTTTTATATCGTTTTTGTCAATCAATAGCAGTATATTCATTGTGTGTCCTCCATTAATAAAGAAAATATTTTAGCATATTATTTTATGTAATCAAAGAAATCATCATACGAAATCTTTTCAAACTGTGGTATGTTTGATTCCTTGCTTACATTGTACACTTTATATCCTAAATCATCTTTAAATTTTTTAAAATCCGTTATTTCATGTCTAAGTTCATATAGTCCATCCCAATATATTCCTGCTTTGCCATATGCCCCAGCATTTATATTAGCATCTTCTTCTTGATAAAAATGTGTTTTTTGTTCTCTAATATTTGGAGCACCAAAGTCATAGCCTAATAAGTATATTGTATCATATCCTAATTTAGCGGCATAAGATATTGCAAACAATCCAACCAATCCCATCCTACCAATAAATAATTCCTTATCAGCTTGTGCTCCCTTATACTCAAAACAATTAACATCATACTTCTCTATAAAAGGATAATCTTCATAGCCACCATAATTTCTACAAACTAATTGAGCTCCCTTATCATGTAATTCTAATAATTCATCTTTACATTTTTCCCAAACGCTTGTGTCAGCCCAGATTTGTTTAGTTGGAATAAAGGGCATAAACTTAAAAGCAAAATTTAAAGACCATACATTCTTATCTTTTATCTTTTCCCAAAGATTATTCTCAATTCCCTCTTTTATTGAATAGCCACCGCCCACGATTATTACTTCTCGCATTCTGAACTCCAAGTTTTAATTCCTAACATAAAATACTTACTAGAAAACATATTCGCACTTTCAAAATATTTTTGTATCTTTTCCAACCACCATTCTTTTTCTTTAACTGTCTTGTGACAATTAGAACCATCAGGCAAATGCCAAATTGCTGTCTGTGTTGAAATATTGAATATAACATTGCCTGATAAGTTAGAAATTTTAAACAACAAAGTACTTAAATATTCTTCTGGTATATGTTCTAATACATCGGTGCAAATAATTAAATCATATTTTCCTTCTGGTTCTTTACTATATTCTTCTATTGCTGGGTCATACTTTTCAAATTCTATATTAGGAAATTCTTTCTCTAATACATTCACTAAACTACTTTGTCCACATCCATAATCTAATACTCTTTTAGGTTTCAATTCTCTTATCATTTTAGATATTGGTACTTGTAAATAAATAGAACTAATTCCATAAATATTATTCTCATGTAAAAGTTTATGCTGCTCAATAATATAATCTAACCCAGCAGCTATCATGAATATATCTTTTCCTCTCGTTCATTGGAGCCCAAAAGCTTATTGATTTTATTTTTAGTTTTAGCTCTCTTATCGTTTACTCTTGCTATTTCTTTTCCTATCTTCCCTGCTTGCTCATCAGGAATACCACTTCTTATTTCATCTTCTAATGTCCACAATGCTAAATTCAAGTTGCATAATTCTTCTATTAAAAATAATAATCTTGTTGGAGATGGAGTCTCTCCACTCTTCTTACTTTTCTTAATAAAATTAATTGTAAGCCTGTCTAGTTTATCGCCCCAGTTAACCATTCTTTTTCTCCTTTTTTAATTGTTCAAGTATCCACTCATATGTAGTTATCAATCCTTCTTCTAAACTTACTTTTGGTTCCCATCCTAGAACTCTTCTACATTTTGTATTGTCAGAATTTCTTCCTCTAACACCAACCGGCTTTGTTAAGTCGTGTTTTATTTTACATTTAACTTTAGCAATATCAAATATTAATTTAGCTAAATCATCTATTGCTATCAATCTATCTGAACCTAAATTTAATGGCTCTGAATGCCTTGATTCCATTAAAGTGTAAATTCCCTCACACACATCTTTAACATGCATAAATGACCTTGTTTGTTTTCCATCTCCCCATACATCTATTTTCAAACTCCCAGTAAGTACTGCGTTAGCTATTTTTCTACATAAGGCTGCTGGAGCTTTTTCTTTACCATCTTTATAAGTACCTTCTTCTCCAAATATATTATGAAATCTAGCCATTCTAACTTCCATATGTCTATCTTGTTCATAAGCTTTATATAGTTGTTCTGAAAATAATTTTTCCCAACCATAAATTTCATTTGGGTCTGCTGGCATTGCATCTTCTTCTTTTAAAGAAATTACATCTGCCTTAGTTTGTTTAAAATTAGGATATACACAAGCTGAAGAACTATAAAATATTTTTCTTACTCCTAATATCGTACAAGCTTCTAACATATTAGCGTTTATTAAAATATTATTTCTAGCTAATGTTGCATGATTACTTGTTATATAACCTATGCCCCCCATATCGGCTGCAAATTGATATACTTCATCTACACCCATTAAAGCAGTTATACAATTCTTTAATTCTCTTAAATCTAATGTCATCTTTTCATCATAAAATTTTCTTTTTAAAAAATTATCCCATTTTATATCTACCGCTCTTACCCAATGACCTTGTTTTGTTAAATACTCACCCATATGACTTCCTATAAATCCACCTGCACCACACACTAATATTTTTTTCATTTTATTTCTCTCCTTACTTCTTCTTTAATATCACTACTACTTATACCTGGACAATATGGAAAAGCAACAACTCTCCCTCCATAAGATTCTACAAAATCATTAGCTGGTTGGTTTTTATGGTCTAAACTTTCAGCTAATATATCTGGTTTAATCCCCTTCATGTTTGCGAGTGGAGAATAATCATCTTGAGCTACAACACAATCAACATATTTAATAGCTTTAACTAAATTTAATCTTTCTTTAAAAGACATAGTTGGTTTTGGCTTCTTCTCCATTACAGCTTTATCAGTTAATACTCCAACAATTAATTTGTCTCCTAATGCTTTAGCATTTTCCAATTGCAATAAATGCCCAGTATGTAAGATATCTCCACACACATAGGCGTATACTATTTTCATTTTTTCCTCCACACAAATTCATTTAAAATATATAAAATGTGTTTGATACCAATGTAAGTTAATGTTATTTGACCCATTTGTTTTCCACTTCCAGTAATTAAATAAGTAATCAAACCTAATATTATATTACCTAAAAGGGTTTCATACGTAAACATCTTCCATAAAGATTTAGACAATATTTTAAAAGGACCATATTTATTCTCTAGCTTCAACCACATTCTTTCATGAAGATAAAAAACTATTAAAAATATCCCATGATGTAAAAATGTTATAAGAGATGTTTGACCCCACTGCCTTGTATAAAAGTAAGTAACAGCACCTAATATCAATACTCCCATAATTCTCCACATAAAACTTTTAGTTGCACTTCTTAATTTAGTTTCCATTTTAAACCTCCTGTTACTTCAGTTGTTTTCCAATTATCTTGTGGGTCAGCATCAATCGATATACTTACCTCATCTGGCATTAAAGTTGCTTTCTTATTAAAGCCTGTTCCTGAAATGCACCCGCTACATATAAACAATAAACATACCAACGCTAATAATTTCATTTGTTCTCCTCTTTTTCATTATCCATTTCAACCCAGCCTTCTTGTAGTGACTTTGTATGGTATCTCCAATCAACATATTCTTCTGGTTCTTTCCAGTTGTAATAAGTCATTGTTAAATATTCCTTAGCGTTGCTAGGTATAAAATACTTTTCTCCATAAAATTCAATAGTATCTAATTCTGCAAACATTCTTTTTGGATATACTGTTGCTGCTTTCTTTACTTCCTTATTATAAGAATCACCTAAATATTTATTAGTAAAAGCTATGTCATCTTTATAATGAACTTGCTGTAATTCAAATACTATTATCTTATCATCTACATATCTTTTTGCCCATAAGAATTCTCCAAATGGAACATCAGTTGCCCCAGATGATACTGCATCATATCCCTTATCTATTAAATGTTTCTTTACTTTTTCTAAATCAATATGTGGTAATAAAAATACATCAATATCTTTATCCCAAGGCAAAAATCTATTCTCACGAATTGCTCCAAGTAACACACCATAGCATAATATTATATCAATATCTATTTCTTTTAATGTGTCTCTAAGCTTCTTCAATTCAATTGATAATGTTTCTTCTCCAATAGCTGCAAAACTTGTTACATCTTCCATTCTTATCTCCTAGTTCTTTATCCCAGTTACCCAAGCATAATGAGTTCTCATTCCTTCTAATCTCTGTATCTCTATTGAATGTTTTTTAAATATTTTTTCAATAGAATGTAAATCTAGATATTGTAATATATGGGCATCATCATCATCATTATTATCCCTTTCTAAATTATAAAACTGAAAATGTATTATCCCTTTTTCCTTTAATACTCTACACATTTCATTTATTAATTTACAAGCAGGCTCTTTTGATATATGTTGTAAAACTATAAAGCTATACACAAAGCTAATTGAATTATTTTTTATATGAGTTAGATTAATGCCGTCTATCTTTTTAAAATCTATATTTTTAATCTCTGATAATTCTTCTTTAGCTCTCTCTATCATCTTTTCAGAAATATCTACAGCATATAATTTCTTAAATCTAGTAGATAACTCTTTTGTTTGTCTCCCTATACCACAACCAACTTCTAAAGCTGAATCCCCCAAATCATAATCACATAACCTAAACATCAAAACTTCTACTTCTGTTTTACCAGCAGCATAAAATCTAGCTTTTCCATGAGGAATACCCCAATCACCACTCCAAGAAATATAATGCATTACATCTTTCTGAGCTGTTTCATTCCAATGTTTTTCTATAGCTTTAATATTTAATTTTTTTTTCACTTCTTTATTTTTCCTGTACTAAATTCTAAAAGTTCAGATTGCTTTAATTTATCTTGATTAGGAACTACAAAATCTTCATTGTGTTGTGTACCAATATACATACTAGTTGTTAATTTACCACCCCATTTTTTTTGATAAGCTAATTTCATCTTTATGTACATTTCATCAAGTCTACTTCTTGCAGCAGTACTTGTATTTGCAGTATGAGCACAAGCATGATAATATACTGCACTACTTGCTACATACGTTTCTATACCCTTTAAAACACCCCTGTACTGATAATCAGTATCCCAAAAGTAAATACCCTCATTAAAATTTTTACTATCTACTAAGCCAATCTGCTTAAAATAATCTGTGTGCCAAGCATTCGCAGAATACAAATCAAAGCCAAAATCAACATTTAAAACCTCAAGCCAAGATTTAAATTTATTTTGACTTACAAAATTATCTTTATAATATAAATCACCTTTTTCTTTTATATCAAAATCGTGCAATTCGTCTAAAGAAGTTGTTATGTGACCGCAAAGAGATTTTATATCTGTTGTCTTTAAAACCTCTATCATAAAATCAATTGTTTTTTTATGCATAACAGTATCGTTATTAAGATTAAATACAATTTTAGTTTTTGGGATAGCTAATTGAATTCCTCGGTTCATTTCTACAGTTATTGGAGTGCCGTCAGGAAATTCTTCAAAGTAATCTACTTTGTTCCCTAATTTTTGAATTTCTTTATCCCCTACTCCATAATTTAATAAAAAGATTTTTATTTTAAATTTAGATACAATGCTATCCAAACATTTTTTTGTTATTTCACTTTGCCCATTTGAACTTGTAACTAAAATAACGGCATCATACTGCATAATGCTTCTCCCCAATAAAACCTTTAAAATCTTTTTTCATTTCTTTTTTCTTTCTTCATTTTGTAATTTTATAGCAGCAGTTTCTTTTCTTCTAATAAATTGATATTTTAAAATGTCTGAATATTCAGTCACTATTATTTCTTTTCCTGTTAATAAACTTTTACCCTTTAAATATACACTATAAGGTTTCTCTTCATCAATATTAACAGCAACATGTGTATATGAGTCAGAAACTAATTCTACTGAGGATTTATTTTTTATTGATTGCTTGTTATCTAAACTAATAACATTTGAATTTGGAACTGTTAAAGCAAGATTTCTAACCCCGCTATCAAACCCAATAAATAAATCTGAATGCTTTACTCCATAATAAATATAATCTAAAGAACAATGCTGATAATTAATTCTATTACTACATTTACTGTCTAAAATATGACCTAGATTAATTACTCGATACCCATCTTTTTCAAATAAGTCTAAAACATTATCTATATCACTTTTGGAAAATAATTTTTCATGTGCTATTGAAAAACAGCTACTATTAAATGTTACTATCCCCTTGTAACCTTTTCTAAATTCATCAAAATCTTTTTTAACTACACTATCTAATTCTTTATCTGGATAGTATTCTAATTGAGTATCTAATTCAGTTAAGCCAGCTCTCTCATAACCAACATATTCAACTATACTATATTCTTTTCTAGTTAAATCTGAACTATACTGAGGGCTAATATGTAAATCATAAAACTTTTCTGGTTTTAATTGGTTTACAAATTTTGTAATCTGTCCTTCAGGGTTTAATAAATAAGCATCCCAACCATCTTCTATCTTGCCTTGAAATAAAACATAATCATCTATATAAGGTAAATTCTTAACTATATCATAATACTTATAATGTGTTAACCAAATGATTCTATGGTTTGGATATTTTTTTCTTATTTGTTTTATAGCTGGTATGGCAAATAAGCAATCTCCTAATCTTCTCCACAATGAAATACAAACAACCTTCGAATTGTTTTTTACTATAGGCAATTTTGATTTTGAATTTTTTTTTAAATTTGTTTTACAAAAATCTTGAATTTCTCTATTCTTTTTTGAACAATTCTTTTTAATGTAATTAAATATTAAATCTGGAGTTAAATTATCTATACATTTTCCATTATAGGGGCAACTTCTCATTTTAATATCCCTTTTTGTTTTAAATCTTTTTCTATTAATAATACATAATCTATTTCTGAATTGGTTAGTATAAATTTTTTAATTTTAAAATAAGCTTCTGGACTCATATATCCTTTTATCTCTATATATTTTTTATTTTCTATTTTAAAATCTGGTGTATATGTTGTATATTCTAAATCAAATGTATCCGGCTCATATTCCCACTTAATGTTATTCTTATCAAGATATTTTGCATAAGCAATTTCCCAGGAAGAGCGCATATTTATATTTTTATATTCCCCCCAATGTGGTCTTTGGGGTTTTCCATAAAAATGACATGCTTTTCCACTCATTAGTTTGCTATGCTTTGGTCTCTTTATTCCTTTATTCCAAGGAACTTTACCTAAAGCAACCAAACTTAAATTTTTACGATGTTCTTCTGTAAATATTTTTCCTTTATATTCTCCTCGCATTGCTTTACAGAAAGAACATTGACAATCTTTTTTATGACAACTAAAAGATTTAGAACGTTTAGATTTTGTCTTTTCAGAAGTTACTTCAAATTTAGGAAACTTACTTCTATACATTAAAATAGAAATATTATGTTCCTTTTTTAAATGCGTATTTGTAATTGCTTTAAAATATCTATTACAAAGCTTACATTGAACTTTATCCTTCATTTATTTTTCCTTTTATATTCATCAAATTCCAACAAGGAGAACATTCGGTGGGGCTTTGAATTGGGATAGCATTTTTATAATATAAACTTCTCCACTCAGCTGGAATAGTTGTATACATAATTATTTCTTTTATATTAAAGGCTGCAGCAATGTGACTTACAAAGTTATCCATTGTAACTACTAAATCAACTTGAGATATAATACCAAACAATTGTCTTATTGTTGTTTTACCTGTTAAATTTAAAACCCCTTCTACTTCTATTTTTTTATTCCCCACTAGTATTAAATTATAATTTTTAGAATCAAATTTAGAAACTAATTCGTTTAAATAATCTATTCTCCAATTTCTATATCTTTCCAGTCCTTCTATACAAATAACAATATTAAACTTTTTAACATCTATATAATCAGAAACTAAATCCTTTTCTTCTTCAGTTAAATATATTTCAGGCAATTTAGAATCTAATTTTATATCAAACATTTCAGCCATTGAATCAACCCTAGGCTGTTGGTTTCTTTTATCAAGATAATCTTCTGTCATTTTACCTAAAAAGAAATGTTCATCATAATTCTGTAAGTCATCTTCTAACACTACTTTATTATAAGACTCTGTTTTTAAGTTATCTACATTGGGGTTATTAGCAAGAATTGCTTTACCTTCGGGCTTAGTTGAATATGTTAATAATGAATTTGGATATTTTTTTTTAATTTGTTTTATGATTGCTGTAGTCATTAAAATATCCCCTAATCCTCTACCAGATGCTTCATAATTAGTATCAAATAATATTTTAATTTTAGAAGACCCATCAACAACACAATCAATCATTTTACCTGTAGGTAATACTTTTGTATTAGTATTTAATTCTATCTTAAATGTTCTAGAAATTCTATTGGCTTCTATAATTCCGTCCCCCCCAATACCTAATACAATTGAAAACTTATGATAATCTTTCTTTAAAAAAGTTGTATTGCCCATAAATTTAGAGGGTGCTTTAACATAAATTAAATTGTTTATTATTATAGGTTTTTTAGGAATGTTTGGTGTTACATGGATAATAAAATAGTTTGCTTTTGACAAATCATCAACAATCTGAATATATTTATCATAATCAGAAATATTGTATGATTCAATTAAAGCAAACTTATACTCCCCTCGAGATAAGGATATTTTTTTAGTTTTCTTTTCAACTAAATTAAATCTTGTCTTTCTATAAATAGAAAATATTGAATTAAATTCAAGCAATACATTACTCCTAAATTTAAAAGGGGGAGACAAAACTCCCCCTATTGATTTTTATCCTAGGATTGAGTAATATCCATACGGACAATCGCATCCCATTTACTAGAAGTCATATGTCTAAGAGTAAAATCAAATCTTTCAAAACAAACAAAAATCTGACTATCTCTTTCGATATCTTCTTTACGTCTAATCTGTACGCCTCTACCCTGACCAATTAATGGCTCAGATTTAGGTATAAGAATAGCCTTATTAGAATCAATATCATCAACATATGAAGATGAGTAAACTTCAACGCCGTAGATTTTAGGTAATGAACCTTTTTGAACAACCTGAGCTGTACCAAAAACATCATTCTTAACACCTCTATCAATTCTTAACTGATGAGCGAACTTATCAGAGCAGATTAAAACAACATCTCCTCTAGCATGAACACCTAAGTTTTTAATACCTTCAGAAATACCGTCTGTCATACCATAATCTGTGGAAGCATTAATAGTAACAGTATCAGTATTCTTCTGAGCGTCAGCTGCAGAATAGAATAATCCTTCTACTAAACTTGTATAATCAGATGAAGTAGCATCTTGAGCAGTAGCAGAAATCATTGCCTTCTCTTCAGCTCTAGCAAAAGCAGTACCAAAAGCTTCTAAGATTAAATCAACGACCATTAAACTTGCGTCATTAATATCATCATTAGCAACCTCGGCTTTTGCAGCTAACTTACCTGGTTTTAATACAACTGCAGAAGTTGAATATTCTAACTGTTTAGAGTTGTCATCACCAACAACTGTTGAAGTACCCACACCTGTTCCTACTTGATAAATATTTTCATCGTCGTATGCAACAGAAGGTATTGATAAAGTTTTACCTGGAACGTTTATAGTTCTAAATAATTGTCTCGCAATATTTCTCTCATATACTTCTTTGATAATCTCATCAGCGATAGGTTTAGGTAAGTAACTTTCTCCAGTACTATCATCTACATATAAATTAGTGTCTGAAGCCATAGCTGTTTTACGTAGTAATGATTGTAGAAATTTCTTTCTTAAGTCTATATCCATTGAGTTGTACCTCCTTATTTTCTAGATTTTTAAATTTTTTATTTTACTAAACTTTCAACAACATACTTATTTTTTATTTCTTTTTGCATATCTTTATCTAACTTATCCCAAACAGCCGGAGTTTCCATAATTTCTTTTAATGACATCTCTTCCAACTGTTTAAGAAGTGCTTCTTCTTCTGTTCCTTTTTCTTCAACAATTACAGCTTTTCTCTTAGGCTTAATTTCTTTCACTTCTTCAACTTCCTCTTCGGCTTCATCAAGCTTTTCAGATTTAACCGCAGTAACAGTTGCTTCTTTAATTGCTTTAATATCTGCAACTAAAGTGCTAAAAGAGTCCAACTTTGTATTGATAGCTTTTAAGGTTTCTTCTAAATTAAATTCCTTTTCTTCCACTACCTCTTCAACTTTTTCTTCAACGTCTTCAACGTCTTCTTTCTTTTCCTCTTCAACAACTTTTTCTTCTTTAACTTCTATATTTTCGTCTTCAACCTTTTCAGTCTTAACATCTTCTACATCTTTTACTTCTTCAACTTTTTCTTCTTTTACTTCTTCTACTTTTTCAGTTTTCTTCTTAATTTCCTTATTCATGATTTCACCTCCAAGTGTAAACTTTCTAATATCTTGTACATATTTTTTCTTTTCAACCATATTGTTAATTAATTCTCTTGTCTTTAAAACCTTATCTAAAGCCTTATTTAAATCTTTTAAATTAATTTCTTCTCTATTATTATCATCTGCTGCTAATAAAATACTGTATACAGCAACTTCTTTTAAATGAGCCCCTGTTAATCCTTCTGATTTTTTAGCTATTGTTTTTAATGCTGTATCTCTATCCTTTATTGTTACGCTTTTCATGTGTGCTTCTAATATTTCAAGTCTTAATTCTTCATCTGGCAATTCAAACTTTATAACATCATCAAATCTACTAGGTCTATCAATTAAAGATTTAGGAATACTTTCTGGGTAGTTAGTACATAATATAGTAACTACACCATCCATAGAATTTAAACCATCCATTTGTGTTTTGATTGTATCTACGGCTGATTTAGAATCTAAATAATCATCTACATCTTCAGCAAATAATATACAAGGTGATAATTCTTTAGCCATTTCTAAATATTGTTTAAATGCCTTTGAATTAATATCACCATAGCTATTTGATAAATCTGCAGATGTAACCCAAATAAAAGTACTCTCTGATTTATTTAATAATGCTTTACCAGTTAATGTTTTACCAGTTCCCGGCTCTCCTGCAAAAATCAATCCCCTTTTAAATGGAAGATTATTTTTTATATAAATATCTTTTTTATTAAAGAACTCTAATGCTCCAACTTTAATTGCTTTCTTTTGGTCTGCTGGTAGTTTAACAGTATCAAAATCCATATCGGGAATATCTAAAAATTCCCCTTTAGCTGTTATCTTTTCTCCAATAAAGAAATTATTTTCTTTTGCCCAAGTTTCATAACCAGTAACAAAATTACTAGCTAAATCTTTTGAAGAACTATCAGAGTAAATTGCTGTATAAAAACAAGACCATGCAGGAAAAACACCAACAACTAATTTATCATTTCCTTTTTCTAAGCAAAAATAGCCGTCTACAAGTAATTCCTCTTTAATATCTCTAGAAGTTTGTAAATTACTAAATACTGGTCTAGTTCTATCGTTACTATTATATGGATTTATATTTATAATTTCTTTGCAAACCCAACCAGCTGTACCTATATATTCTTGTATTGCTTTTGAGATAAGTGCTAATTTAAAATAATTATATGACTGAGTAATAACTTTTTGTTTATGAGATTCTTCATTTAAAAAATTACTAAATATATCCTTAGTAACATAATCTTCTGATTTTCTTGAGCCTCCTAAAGCATACACCTCTTTTAAATCTACAATTTCTTTTTCCTTAACTACTATTACTTTATTAGATTTTACTACTGCTTCAATAGAATTATTAACTATCTTAGCATTTTTATCAAATAAACTTTTTGAAATTACTTCTAATAGTGTAGCTTCTGGGTTGGCTGGAACACCAACTAATGAAACTTCAACCAATTCAATTTCTGTAATTTTATATCCTATTAAATCATCTTCTTTATTTTTTATTTCTTCAGCTTCTTTAACTATACCGCCAATTGAAAAAGCATTCCAAAGCCCCTCTGAAATTTGTTCCCTTAATACTGGTTCTGTATTAGAAATCTTAGCTTTAATCATCAGACCACCAGAAACATAAGCACTCTCTTGAATAACACCAATAGGTCTATCATAATTGTGATTTAAAAATAGAACATTATTAGGTTTCTTTAATAGATTAGAAGCTGCTTTTTTTAAAGCTTCTTCTGAAATTATTTCGCCATGTCTATCTAATCCTGGTGTTGAAGCAAACCCCACAACAAAAAATCCAGAATCGTCTTTTGCTTTAGTCTTTAATGCAAAATCAAAATTGAATTTAGCATTAGGACTATAGTGTTCTCTCTGCATGTTTAACTCCTCGGTACAAAGTTTCATAAAATGATTTTTTTCAAATATGTTTTTCATATATAAATAAAGAAAATATAATGTGGAAAAATTTTAATCTATTTTTAATTTATTCCCAACCTTTAAATATTCTCTATCAAACGTATGTTTTAGTTCTGCACCTAATCCTAAAAAACAAAGCTCCTTAACATTAATGTCGTTTAATAAATTTATCATTTCATCTACTGAACTTGAATTATTTTTCTCATCTGTTTCTAAATATTTCAATGTTAATAAAATTAAATCTGTATTGTCCAATAGTTGTTTTGTCTTATCAGTTATACTCTTAAACAATGGAAGAATCACAGTATTATTTAATTTTAACCCCATAGATATATTGGAATAAATACCTATTGGTTTCTTATGTAAAAATAATGTAGTAATTCCTTTTTTAATTTCTATATAAGGCTTAACTTCTTTTAATGTTAATGGTAAATCATATGTTGTAATTAGCTTCTTCAGATTTGGAATAAACTCTTTAAAAGCATAACATATTAACATCTTTTTAGAAATATACTTTAGCTGTTCAATATCATAAGTATGATATAAATCATCTGATGTAAACAACACACTATCTATTTCATCATCTAAAGAATAATAAAACCCCTTAGGTGTGTTTACTAAAATATTTTCATCCTCTGTTTTAATTACAAATGCCGGAGATAGGCTGTTATTAAGTACACAAATCTTCATCTAAAACTCCTTTAAAATATATCTTCCAATATTTTCTATTATGGTTAGTTCTCATGTGGCATTGTCTACATAAAGTAATTAAATTATTCCATTTATTATTCTTCTTATCGTAATCTTTGTGATGAATATCTAATTGTTTCTCATTTTCTATTTGAGAACCCCCACACATACGACACTTATAATGGTCTCTAAATCTTACTTGTTCTCTTTTAGTATTATCAAATTCTGCACCATACTCTGATAATTCTCCTGTAATTCCCGTACCCCCATGAGATAAACTCATCTGTTTCTTCGATTCTTTTGTATGCTGTTTCCCTTTTATCCACGGAACATAGTTTACTTTAGCCAAACTTAATTTTATTTTATGTTCCTCAGAAAAACATTTACCCTTCCAATAACAAGCATTGTTTATGCTTGAGTTCCTTCTCTGCTCTTCAGTAATAATTCTTTTCTTACCATACATGGGATGATTCTTGCCTTTATAATCTCCTCTTTTTGCTTTACAAGAACAGCATTGACACCCTTCTTTATGTTTTAATTTTCCTCGTTTAGTTAAACAGGAAGCACATTGACAATTATATTTATGATTTAAACCAAAAGTCTTAACAAAAGCAAAATAACATTTTTGACAATATTTTTTACCTGTTATTTCTTTTCCACAATCTATACAATAGTTTTTCTTTATGCTTCTTTCATCTTTACAAGACAACTTTATTTCCATTAACTATTCCTTAATTCAAACACTTTTTTTGATATTCCAACATAACTTCCTTTGGTACATTTAATTGTAACATAAAATCTACCCTCAACATCTGTTGTTGCACTTTGAAATAAATAAAAATAAGTAGTAGTGTCGTCTGCTGTCATAGCAGCCTCATCTATTTTAGTTGTTCCAGCTGAATCAACAATTGTTATTACAACTGCATCTGGACTAGCGGGACTCACAACACTTTGAACTTTAACTATTGTTCCTAAAATATAACTATCAATAGCCATATTCTTTACACCTCCTTAATTACTATCTTCGGTTGTAATTATTTGAGTTATATATCCTGAAAATACTATTGCTTGAGTTATGTATTCAGATGAAGTAATTGTTTGAGAGATATATTCTGAAAATACAGTTGATATTACTTTAACGAACCAAGATACTGTAAATGTATCTATCCCTGTTGCGGTATCTGTTAAAAATAAATCAGCTAGAATTTCAAATTGTTCCTCAAATACTGCTGAATCAATTAATGAAACACCTACCTCTAATTCTATTGTGCTTTCAGAAATTCCAACATCAGAGATAACACCTATAGTTATTGCTGAAATAAATGATTCAAATACTCCTGCTTCAGTTAAATCAAGTTTTGCAATAATGTTTATAATCCCACTACTTACACCAATATCAGAAACTAACATCCCAGTAAATGTTGAAATTGCTTCAGAATAATTTATATTATCTAAAACCGACAACATACTTACAATATTTATTACTGATAAAGAAGTAGCAGAATCTGATATTGCAAACTGATTCATTATAGAAAGAACGTCTGTTAAAGCACCTGAATCTAATACTGTTAAGGCTGATAATATATTTATTGCGTCTCCTAATGTTCCTGTATCTTGTACAGATTTACTAATTAATGAATCGACAACACTTATTAATTCACTTGAATTAGAAGTATCAGATATTAATAATTCAATAATTATAGATAGCAATTCAGAACTTGAAGCCGTATCTGATATACTAAATTGATTTAGTATAGATAATATTTCAGAAGAGCTAGATAAATCAGTTACCAGTTTTGTAAATCCTCCTAATATCTTGTCATCAAATGTCCCTGTGTCTGTTATAGAAAGTGAACCTAAAACGTTAATAACATCTACAGCAGAGCTAGAATCTAAAATAGATAATTGTACTAAAAATCCCAGTAAGTCATTACCTGTACTTGAATCTGATATGCTTAATCTGTTTAATATACTTACTATATCTGATAAACTTCCAACATCGGTAATTGTTAATGTAGATAATATAGTTAATGCATCTGCTAAAGTTCCTTCATCTGATATATTTATACTTCCTAAAACTGCTAATACTTCAGAAGCACTTCCTACTTCTGTAATTAATTTTGTATATGTTCCCAATAGTAATTCTGTAAAGTTTCCTGACTCTGCTACTGATAAACTACTAAGAATTGTTACTAAATCAGAACCAGAAACTGTATCAGATAAACTAAATAAATTTAATACTTCTATTACCATAAGCCCAGAAAATGTATCTGATATTAATAAATTAGAAATAATATTTATTGCTTCTACCAATGCCCCAGTATCAATTATATTTAATGAAGCTAATAATGTTATTATATCAACTCCACTTAAACTATCAAATAATAAGAAACTATTTATTAAACTTATTGTTTCTGAAGATGTAGAAGTATCTTCTATAATCTTTGTAAATAATCCTAATATTTTTTCAGTAGAAGTAGAGGTATCACTAATTAATATTTGTCCTAATATAGAAATTACATCTACTGCACTTGAAGTATCTGTTATAGATAAACTACTTAAAATTGATATTAAATCTGTACCTGTTGCTGTTTCAGATAAAGCAAGTTGTGATAATATACTTAATGTTGAAATTAATGAACCCGTTTCAGTTATATTTAAATTTGTTAAGATTGTTATTATTTCACTGCCAACAATAGTATCAGATATTAATAATAATCCCAAGACAATTAAATCATCTATACTTGTTGAAGTTTCTTCAATTAATTTAG
>Ga0222697_1000140_pt1 | contig 36987 bp, 42 predicted proteins | sample AntAcemetage1402_FD_179835 | JGI IMG/M metagenome (GOLD analysis project Ga0222697, IMG submission 179835) | Saline water microbial communities from Ace Lake, Antarctica - #1402 | ecosystem: Environmental > Aquatic > Non-marine Saline and Alkaline > Saline | place: Antarctica: Ace Lake... | reverse complement strand
TTTTAAAAGGGAGCCGCCACTGCGGCCCCCGTTACCTTCCTTGGTATTATTTATGGTTAAATAAATTCCGTTCTTCTTCCAGCGTCTCGCCATCGAGCTTGCGAAGCTGGCCGTTAAGTGCATTTATTGTTTTGTTGGCACGGGTAAATTTTAAAGCCATATTGGGGTCGAGGCTGTTAAATACCGAGTCGATTTCGACCTGGGCTTTGGCTTTAGCACTCAAAAGGTTTTTGCGCCCGGTGATTGTGCCATGGAAATATTCGTTCAATATTTCGTAACACAGCTTTTTGTATTCTATTAATTCTGGTGAAGCTGATTGTACCGACATCAACCAACCATAAATCCATTTTTCTGGAAGGCTTGTCATCCTTCTGGATTTATTATCTGCTCCAACCATGGTCTGTAGAGACCACAGTTGACCAAAAATAAGATCAGACTTTAACGTCCTTAATTGGCGACTATAATCAACATTAAGTGCCTCACATATAGGTTTTAACGCTACCCAGTAATCACCGTTAACCGACAAAAAAACCAATGTTTTACCATTGAACTCTAAAAATTTGCTAACTTGTTTATTCATAACGTATTATGTTTTTGTTTTGCAATGGTTGAATTATTTTAGAAGCGAAGTGATACAGGTTTTTACCATATCAATTACATCGGGCTGAATGGCAACCCATGCAAAAAATGCGACGGCAGCCAAAATGGTAATGTCGTGCATGGCGTTAATAATTATATCTTCTGTATTAATTCCAGAATAACGGTCAATCATTGCACGGGTAATATCGGCAAGGTTGCGGCTTCCGGTTTTCTCGTATAACCGGCGGGTTTGCTGGTTAACAGTGTGGATACTTTTCCCCAGCTCGTTGGCTACTTCTTTTTTTGTGAAGCCCTGGGCAAGCATAAGCCCAACTTTTTCGCGTTCAACTGCTTTGGTTTTCATGAGGCAATTAGTTTTTTAATTTCCTCGGCTTCTTCCTGAATAATAGTTTTTATGTGCTTCAAAACTTCAATGGCCCCGCCATTGCGCAATCCTTTTTCGCCCCGGGCATACATGTGCACCATAGATGTACTCTTCCCCATTCTTTCGGCAATCATATCAGCCCATTTCGACGGGGCTTGCGGGATTAATTCCTGAATTTTTTTGATTACTTTTTCGATGTCGCTCATTTGCGTTATTGTAATAGTTTTATAATTGTGTTACTTTAGTGTTAAAATAGTAAAGCAAATGTAAAGAGAAATATAAAGACTGGCAAGTAATATCTATTGATTTAATGTAATTTAGAATAATTCTAAAATGATAAACACTATAAGTGAGAGACTTAGGAAGTTTTTAAAATATAGGGGAATTGATGAAGGCAAATTTGCTTTATTATTGAAATTATCAAAGCAACAAGTAAGTTTATGGTTTACTAATGTAAACGGAATACCCACAAAACATTTATCAATAACTCTTGAACAATTTAAAAACCTTAATGCCCGCTGGCTATTAACCGGAGTGGGCGAGATGCTAAATACGGTTGGCTATAAAAATGAAGAAGAGAACCACGATCCGGATAATGCAGATCCAAAGCAAAACTACTATTGTAATAACCCTGCATGTAAAAGCCAGATTGATGCATTAAATAAAGCTCTGGACGCAAAAGAAGAGGTTTTAGAATTATTACGTGGCAAAAGGGGGAACGAGGTTGCGAATAGCGCATAGAAATTGGAATGTGCAAAATTGCACTGAATTATGTTCATTGGAAAGAGTATAAATACGGAAGTTTTTAGGTAGGTAGAAATACGTTTAGTAGCCAATAAATGGCACATTAACCCCAATTGCCAAAAGTGCCAAAAGAATAATTCAGCAATATCGCGTACTCCAAGAGCCGTGAAGACTCCCGCCAGCTCCACGAATTTATAAATGTTGTTGAATATTAGTTTGTTATGATGCAAATTTGTCACTTTTGGGAAGCATTCAGATGTAGGTGACAAATTAGGTGACAAAAAAGAAACAACAATTTAGTTTGATGAAAAATAAAATTGCAATACTGCCCAAGCTATACGATGGGAATGGTGACATCCGTAAAAAATGGTTTGTTTACTTCTCTTACCGAAATCCAAGAGACAATAAAATGACCCGTTTCCGCATTTTTGAAGGATTCGGAACCCTTTTTACAAAAAAGGAACGTTATGCACACTCTCAAAAAATGATTAGAGAATATACAGAAAGACTAAACCATGGATGGAACCCTTTTGTGGAGGATCGGAAAGGTGCTATTTACGACGATAATTTACGTTATGCCTCAGTTTTGAGGATTTTTAAAAATGCCAGGAGTGGAAACAAAACATTCAACTATTATAGTAATCTTTTTTTGCCCGAAGTTAAAGGTATGGCAGATAAAACTTATAAAAACTATGTTAGTAAATACCGAACTTTCGATGCCTGGTTAATGAAAAATGGTTATGATGGAAACGATATCCGAACCATTACACCCGATACTATGCAGCAATTTTTCCTATTCCTTATTAACGATGAAAAGTTGGCACGCATTACCATAAAAAAATATCAGCACATGCTTGAACGTATGTTTAACTGGTGCATAAAAAAGAAATACCTAAAGGTTTCGCCAGTGCAAAACCTGCCGAAAACTACTCGTGAGAACGATAAAGCACCCAGGCCAATTAATGAAGCCGATATAAATAAATTGGTTGCAGAAATTAAAAAAACAGACCGCCAGTTGTGGTTAACTGTTCAACTGGAGTATTATTGTTTTCTTCGTCCAGGACTTGAAATAAGATTTGCACGAATAAAATGGTTTGATTTGGCCAGAGGGGTTATTTCAATACCCAAAGAAATGATAAAATCAAGGCATGATAAAGTGGTAATTATTCCAAAACAATTCCGTGAATTTTTATTAAATGAAATGAAGTTCCATCTTTTTCCTACCGACTATTATTTGATTGGACAAAACGGAATGCCAGGACTACAACCACTTGGTAGTAATAATCTCAGAAACAGATTTAATATTATTCGCGACAAATTAGGATTACCAAAGGAATATAAGCTTTATTCGTGGAAACATACCGGAAATGCGCGTGCTGCCGACGCTGGGATTCCAGCTTACCACAGGCAAAAACAAAATGGGCATGAATCTATGCGCAGCTTAGAAGAGTACCTTAAAAATAAAATTGGATTCAAATCAAAAGAGCTAGAGAATAACTTCCCATCAATATAAAAAAAGCACCCGCCCCAGCGGATGCTTTAAAATCTAAACCTAACTAAATCTATTATGAAAAAACAAGTACTATTCTCGTTTGATTTCTAAATTACCATTAAAGGTTTTGTCTTTTTGGATGCTGTTAAAAAATCGGTAGAGCATCCCCAGAACCGTCCAGCTCTTTGCTGTTTGCCGACGCTTCTGAATAACATTGTACAAGACCAGGACTACCAGCCCAATACCCCATTTTAACCAATTTTGCCAAGGATCATCCTTTTTCGGTATAGTCATAACATCGTTAACATCGGAATTTGGAGGCTCAATATTATCCTGCCAGTTATTCCCTGTTGCTATCGAAGCAAAATATCTGTTACTATGAGCATCCAGTTCATCGACATAAATAACCGTGTCGGCTACGAACTGAAAAGTAAAAAAGTCTCCAGCATCAAAGTGGAGGACCTGCTCCTGGCTAAGATTTGAAGTAAGGATGATTTCCGAAAATTCTGCACCGTTATCCGGCACAATTGTTTCTACCTGGTATGTAGTTCCTACATCGTCGGGTGGCGGGGCGGTTGAACATGCCAACAGCCCAATAATCAGTGCGAAAAGAAAAAAGTACTTTTTCATGTTCTAAAATTTTGAGTTATTAATTTAAAGTAGTTTAAAGTTGCAAGTTTCAAGTTACAAGTTAAAGGACAGTTTTTCGTTCAGCTCGTTTGGCTTGCCGTTTTTCTTTTCCGGTGAGTTTTTGGGTGGCTTCTACCTCCTGGGCATTGCCTTTGCCCTTTTGTTTTATTTTGCCGATTTTCTGCTCTTGTTTCTCAATATAAGTTTCGGCATTGATTACCGTTTGTGGCTTTTGAGTGAAAAATACCATTGCCAGGGCAGCAAATGTACCGGCAAAAAACATGGTAATGTATGGCCAGATTTTTTTCATAACACTGTTTTTAAATAGTTGTAGTAACGCTGGTCAAAATCATTTCCCTTCAGGACTTTGTCAGATATTACGGCAACACTTTTTTTGCTCCGTATTTTTCGATAAAATCCATCGCCTTCTCTGCTCCCGGCAATATTGGTATTTCCTTCGAGCAGGTAATAGTTGTTGTTATCTTCGGCGATAATCATTCCGATATGCCCGTAACGGCCAAGCCGCTGGTAATACAATCCGGCCATCATTCCGGCTTTTGCTGAATGAGGATTGTCGCCCCATTCGCGTTTCCAGATTATGTTTGATTTAAACCAATCGACTACCCTTGCGGAATGTGGAGCCGAGATATCGGCATGGTAAAATATTTCTGATTGGCAGGCAGCACACCACGGGTAACCTTTTTTTCCTGATAATCCACAAAGTTTCATGGCCTTTGTAATCATCGGATGGTCGTTGTTGCCGCTCAGCTCGCGAACATTGAGCCATCGCTCTGCCGATCCTAAAAGATTCTGCCTTGCTGTAGATTCAATCTTTTCGCGGCGTTCCTGTTTTTTTACATTGCAGCCAGAATCCAGACTAAACCCAAAAACAGGATAACACGTTGCAACCACGAGTACAAGAATTTTTGCGATGGTTTTAATTCGTTCCATGTTTTATTTTTACTTTTCATTAAACCAAATTGGTATGTGTCGGGATATTGTACCATGTGTATGATTCGGGAAATTCCGAGAGCGAGTAGCAATACTACTGTGGCCGGTATAATTTTTCCAATTTTTTCGGGTGTCATTGAAAATATTCCGAGAATTATACTCACATAATCGTAAAAAACTGCGATTAGTATTGCCAGCGGGATGGTCCATAAATCGGAAAGTTTGCCTAATAGTTTCATTTGTCTAATTTTTTAAAAAACGGGATATATCGTTTTATACAGTAAAAAATAATTTTTACCAGTAACCCGCCAACTGCTCCCAATACACCAATCCAAAAATAGCGTATTAACGGTTCTGAGGTTGTTGCGGCAATTATTTGTTGTGTTGTGTCTAATATCTCGGGGGTTGTTTGCGAAATATCGGTAATGCCTTTAAACGATAGTGCAGTGCCACCGCCTGCGGCAGGTAGCCAGGAGCCTTTTATGATTTGTTTCATATTCACGGGTTTTTATTTTAAAAGTAAAGGAGGCAGGTGGAGATTGAAAGGACAGAATTTTAAAGTTTCCTCGCTGATTTCAATTCTTCTTTGTCTGCTTCAATTTCTTCACGGTCGAATGTAAATTTCACAAGTGTAACAGGGTCGGTAATGCTGTCAATTAAGGTTTTAACCTGAGTTTCTCTTTCGCGTAAGGCTGTGATTTTTTCTTTTGTTTCCCAAGGGACTGGCTCTCCCATTGCCAGTTTTCCCAAAATACCAACTTTAAGCGCATCGGTCATTTCGCCTTCTACTATGTGGGTAAATTGTTCATGTTTTTGCGCCCGTATTGCTTCAATGTCCAAAGCCTTATCAATAACCGGAAAAGTGAAAACCTTGTTTGTTTCATCAAAATAAATTTGACCTCGTTCCTGAATATCAGAATCAAATTCAGGAAATATTATTTCAAAGAAACCTTCAGCTTCATGAACTGAATCAGGTTCATCTTTAAAACCGCCAGCCCAATGTTTGTAGTATTTAGGTAAGCCTTTTACTATTTTTCCGTTTAAGTCTTTTGCTTTCATAATTAAATCCCTTTAAATCCATAAAAAAGGCCGTAACTATCTCCAACTATACAATACCAATCAGAATCCATATAAAAAATAGTTGGCATTACCATATCATGATATGCTATCAATCCAACTACTATATCATCATTACTAGTCCACGAACTTCCATCCCACTGCCAACCCACAAATCCATCTTCGTCGTTAAATCCTATTATCATATATAAAATATCTCCTACATAAAACACATCTAAGCTAACATCGCTTGGCATATCTGGATAGCCGGTAGGCAGTCCATCAACTATACCTGAATTTGTAACCCAAGCAGAACCTGACCATTTCCAACCATTTATATCATTATTTAATTCACCAGCAATTAAATACCAATCAGAATCCATATAAAATACACAAGGAGCAGAGTTATTCCCTACATCGGTTAAACCTGAAACTATACCTGAATTTGTAACCCAAGCAGAACCTGACCATTTCCATCCGTTAAAAACACCACTACCTTCACCAGCAATTAGATACCAATCAGAATCCATATAAAATACATAAGGAGCAGAGTTGATCCCTACATCGGTTAAACCTGAAATTATACCTGAATTTGTAACCCAAGCAGAACCTGACCATTTCCATCCGTTAAAAATACCAATACTTTCACCAGCAATTAGATACCAATCAGAACCCATATAAAATACACAAGGAGCACTTTTAGAACCTACATCTGTTAAACCATCTGCTATATCTGTATCCTCTGTCCATTCAGAAAATGGAAAGCCTCCTTCATGTGATTTCATTAAAGGAATATGTACCACTAGCTTTCGTCTTTATAAATTGAATACCAGCCAACAGGAGTTAGTGAATTTGTACACACAACTTGATACACCGTAGTTCCAGTGGCTGCACGTGCACCACCTACATAAGTAAAACCAGTAGGGAAAACAGGTGCATAATCACCAGTTGTTTCTATGAACTTAACTCCTTCATGTAAATTCGAGAATGTGAAAGTTGGAGCAGCAGATAATGTTTTAGTGAATGTTTGCCCTAAGGACCAATCAATAGCTACTCCTGCACCTAAAGTAACTATTGTTTTAAATTCATCATCTAATCTAGCAGGATTTATAGACTTATTAGCTATATAAGCTTGAGCAATAGCAACACCGTTCCAAGAACCAGTACTAATTGTTCCTATACTCGTAAGGGAAGAAAGTGTTGCTACATCTGATTTAATATAACCTTCAACTTGCAAAGTGGTTTCATCATACGTACCACCAGCATTTTCCTTCATTATTTTTAAATCACCTAATGCCATTTTAACTCCAATTAGTAGCTATCGGACTACGTTTCCAAACATCTGTGGCAGTGCAGATATAAAACCAGTTTGCATCTTTGGCAATCATCCCGGCTGTACCGGTACTGGTTTTTGTTGCTGGGGCAGTTTGCCATACCACGTTCATAACTTCTGCAGCTGTTAAAGCAGCAATATTGCCTCCTGTTTTCCGGCCAACCAGTGTCTGTTCGCCAACTGTTAGCGGAGCTGGCGTATCATTAGTAGTTGCAGCTAAAATTGTCTGAGCATTAAAATCACCATCAACTAATACATCAGAGTGAGAAGTTTCATTTGCACTTGTAACATCAGCCCCATCCACAACATTCAACAATGTGCGTATTTCTGTTGCTGTTAATGCTTTTATATTTCCGGCAGTAATTCTACCAATCAATGTTTGTTCCGCAACTGTAACCTTTGCCGGAGTGTTGTCAGCATTTGCAGCTAATACAGAATTTGCATCAAATAAAGCCTTTGCAACATAATCTGTAGCTGTTTCATAAGCCATAGTCCCGGGCACACCTGCCCCATCTTTAAGAAGCTTACCTGAAACGCCATCGAAAATTGCAAATCTGCCATCTGTTGAAGATATGGGTCCAGTAACAGCACCGTCTAAATTAGTTTGCATTACTGTCCAGTCTGCGTCAAGTTCACCAGAACCCGCACGGTCAACCATACAAGTAATTAAATCTCCAACTTCGCAAACTACGCCTTTAATTGTCCCTGCTGTAATTACACGGTAAGTCCAACCGGCATTATACGTAGCAAGGGCGTTAAAAGCTGCAATTTCGTGGGTTCCTCCAACTCCAACAGTTCCTTTAAAAACCATTGCATCGTTGGCAGCAATTAATCCATCAGCATAAGTTTTGTTAACTAAATCGCTGCCGGCCGATGGGGCAGCGGCAACAGTTACTTTTGCAAATGTTGCATCTTTCGCTTCTAAATCGGCATAGGTCGCCCCACCGTCAACTTTTACCCCGAACTTTGAAGCGGTTTCGGCGGTTAGTTCAATTTTGTTTCCATCAGAATCAAGTTCGAAAATAGCTTCGGTCGTTCCCGAATCGGTATTCTGCGTATGACCGGCAGCTATCGCCTGACTTTTAAGACCAGTTTCTTCAGTATCGTCATAAACAATCATGTGCCCGTTTGTTCCCGCAGAAAGTACAGCAGGAGCACCAGCAGCATTTGCCGACAAAAGCGAACCTTTGGGAATGTTTACGTACTTCTCCGAGAATTCTACTCCCGCAGCAGCTACGTTTTGCGTAATCAGTAAATCATATTGTGCCATTTTTATAAATTTTTGTTATTCGTTAAAATACAAATGGAATCCAATTTTAATATTTTCATTAGTAGTAGCTGCCAATTCAACAACAGCCCCGAGTTCTTTTGGGGGGAGTATAATCCCGCAAAACAACCCGGCTTTTTCGCAGATAGCATCAATCTCTTTTTTTGCATTTTCGATTATTGCCTGTTCCTCTTTTTGCGCTTCTTCCTCCAGGCGTTGAAGTTCCTGTAACTTCTGCGCGGCGGCCTGTTTTTCGTTTCTTAATTTTTTACTTTTTCGTGCCATTTTAAATCAATTTTATGTTGCAAACAATACTGTTTTCTTCCAAATTGCTCCTCCGGCTATGCCGGTTTGTACACATAGATACACGTAATCGTCGGTTATACTTATTTGCCCTAATTCCCCGGCATCTTCAGCACTTGATTTTGCCCCGGATAAAAATTCCACTACTTTATCGTCGGTTTTATTGAATACAGAATCTATCAGGTCGGCAAATTCCTGTTGTGTTGGCCTGTCGCCGGTTTCGAAATAGCTTTTTAGTATATCCCTGGTTTTTTGTGCCATCTTTTATTCGACTTTAAAACTTGAACCAATAACCCAGTACCCAATCCCTTGCTGGCTGCTTAATATTTCGGCATCAATATCGTGCTGAAATATATAGTGGCCATTTATGGTAGTTTGCACAAACCGGAAAACACGCTGCGAAGTGGTGTGTGCAAAATCAATAATTACCTGTATTGTGGTATGTAAAAACCGGTTCATACGCGTTCTATTGTATAGAGTGTTTGCCTTGTTTTGCTGTAATCGGTACGGAAACCGGCAGTAAAATCAATGTCGGTAAATTTTGCAACGGTCCGTCCTGTAATGTTTCCTGTTTTTTTAGGTATATCGGCACCTTCGAGGTGTATTTCGAAAGTAGTTCCGTCAACCTCTTCAATTTTTGTGTCGTCAAAACCTTCAAGGTTAGAGCCATATTTCCCGATAAGGCTACCATCGGGGGCATAAACCATAATGCCATAGCCCACCAAATCGGTAAGGGTAATTGCGTTCCCGTCTGAGTCGAGTAATTGTATTTGTGGTTTTTTGTCTTCGTTAGGTGTGCCTATTACCAAAATTTCTGCCATAATTCAATGTTTTTATCAAATGTAAGATTGCAAGGCTGACTGCGAAAGGACAGAATTAATAAGGACTGAAAGATGGAATCCTTTGGTGTTTTAAACCTTATACCCTTCCATTTTGGTAGTTCCAATTTTTTTCATACTGAATTCACATTCCATTTTTTCGATAATAAATTCGCCTTCGGGTGCCCGTTTTTTGTACGGCAGGCGGCGGATAACCCAGTCCATCACGTTCAGCGGTAATTGAGCTTGTCCTGATACTGCCTGGCGGGTACTAAGGAACCTGGAAGTTAATGGCCAGCGGGTTGCCAGCAAACCTGTTTCGCCTTCCCATTGAAGTGAGTTAAATGCACTGCCCGAATTTGACAAAAACCGTAACGAGAAGTTAAGGTCGTTATTTAACAGGTTAAAATTACCTTTTTGTTCGGTGCGGGGAGGATCTCCCACAAACGAACCTAATTTTGTTGGTATTTCTTCCTCCTGGTCTTTTCCGGAATTGTAAATCCCATTTTGAAAACCTATTGAAATATGTTTCCAACCCAACATAGGTGTTTTATTTTCTTCGTTATCGTCGCCACGATCGATGGCTTCTACATAACCATATTCCGAAAAAATACCTTCATCTATAATATATCTTATTTCGCCAACCGTCGGGCTGGCTATCGAAACCAAAGCAACGCGGTCGGCAACAGGTTCGCCAATATCGTTCAGCCGATCGTCCAGGTTCTCGAAACGTTCCGAGAAAATAACATCATTTTCATCGTGTTCGAATGTAAATTTTAGTGTTACATCTTTTTTCTCCCCAATTTTCCAAACACCAACCATGTAATCAGAAATATCGTCGGGCACACCCGAGAGTATCGCTTCACGGTCGAGAATGTCGAATTTATTGCGCACCTTAAAGTAAAGGAATGTATTGGTGCTGTTTTGCACCGACAAAATAAAATTGAGCAGCGAAATTTTTGGCAACAATTTGTTATATAAAAACTGGCTTGTATAATTTCTGGTAACGGTGTTGAATTCTTTCGCGCTCACACGTATTATCTCTCCATCGAACCAATCGTTTTCAACCCAATCGCCGGTGGTTGTCAGCACCATATTTGTGATGTCGAAATTATTATAAATACACCATTGTTTGAGGGTGGCATTGTCGGCAATGGCATTTGCGTCGATATACCAGTCCACATTTTTTAGCAAGAAACTAATCGCAACATCAACAAACAACATAGGGCTTACAACATATACATCAAAATCGGCAACTTCTTCGGGTTGCTGGAAATTGGCACTGTCGGCCACAGCCTTAACCGAGCCATCTATATTTTTATCGTTGACATGGTGTCCGGTAGTTTCGAAAAAACGGTATTTGAAAACAGTATCCTCCTGGTCGGATACCGGCGATCCAAAATCTTCGAAAAACTGGCGGTTATGGATTTTTGGACAGCAATAATCGTCGGTGCCGGGAACGTAACTGGTTTTGTTTTGCCAGGTAATATTTTCGGCGAAAGCATCTATTTCGTGAATAAATTTTTCACGGTATTCTTTACCAATATTCCCTACATTTCCACGTAACCAGCCACTGTAACCGCCAGCGGTTGGTTCTAAAATTACCAGGGTGCCGCTCATTAGCAATGTACCACTGTATCGAACTTCAAAACCAGTAAATTCCCTGTCGTTAGTTGTCGAGTGTTTCTCGAACCGTTCGGGGTTTCCCAGCATTGCCCGGTTATGGTCGTTTACAGGTAGCTCTATTCCCATTCCCACATCGCCCTGATATTCGCGGAACGTAAAAAACGGGTTGTACCAGGTAAGGCGTACCGAGGTGTTTTCGGAGAGCAGGAGTGGGATGTTATTTATTGTAAACGATAGCATTATTTAATAAAATAAGTTAGCATAAATGCCAGTTCGGCGGTCCTAACTTCGTACAGGTCGTTGGATTCGAATATTGTTTTAAAATTTATCTCAACTGTTTCGTTTAAAAATTTATGTTCTCCCGCTCGGTAAGTGTCGAACATGGTTTTAAATTCCTGTCCATGCTCCCACGAAAATAGTAATTCAGCTTCGTTAACCTGTCCGGTTTTTAAAGCCATTTGTTTGGCTTTAAAAAGTTGGTCGTACTTTTCCTGCAGTTCGGTTAACCGTGCCGGTTTGGTTAACTCAAACGATTCTATTTCTTCAATCTGTTCTTTTACCGGCTTCATGTCGCGGCCAAAGCTTATTGCTTTTTTCACGTTTAAAATTCCGGTGAGGCTTTTCATTGTTTTCAACAATTGTGGTACTTCTTTTCGTTTTAATGTGGCTTTCATCGTGGTTTTTTAATTTTAATTATAGATTTTCTGTTAATAAATTTTTTCAAATTATGTGCGATTGTGAATTCCCGGAAAAAACGAAAATTCAAATCACCTGTTGCCAGTGTTTTCCAAGCCAGGGAATCCGCTTTTTCAATACAATTTTGTAAAAACAAACAGCCTTTCGGGGCTTTCATTAAGTTATTGTTTAAAGTCATCGAATCCCTGTATGTGTTAAAATAATAATCCATGTCAGGTAACTCGTTTTCACATACATTGTCACAATCACTCCACCAGCCGCCCTCTTCGAATAATAATTTTAACCGGAAATAATCGGCAAAATGCATTACCTGAATACTGCTATCCAAAGGCATTATCTTATTTGCATTTCCTGTTTTTACCTTGTCAATCGAAAAGCCATTATAGCTCCACAAAATACAATCATATCCAAAATCAACAAAAGTTAAAATGTTCTTTGAAACCTGTTCAGGCAGGGTTTCGCCAATCCATAAAAAATGCACTTTATTCATTTCGTATATATTTTACTATCACTTTGTAATCATATCTTTCGTATGCTACCAGGCCAGAAAAAAGCACCCTAAAATATCCCGATGTGCCTCCATCAACACATTGAATTGTAATTGTTGCCCCGTTAGAGGGATTGTACAAAGAATGAATACTTTCTACTGAATGGTCATACAAATTTCCACCTGTAAATAAAAACGAAATATATGCCGCCTTCGAGCAAATACCAGAAACAGCCGCCCGTAATATATACACCTCCACAATCGCAAAGACGTCCATACTTGTCGATGTTTTTATTCCAACTGCATAGCTTGAACCCGTTGGGTACATATACGCTGTTATTTCGTCCATATCTTCATAAACACTATCGGCCTTATTGTTGAATGTGTTCCAATCGGTACTTGTTAATGCCCCGGTTGTTGAAGTAGAAGCGGCTGCCAGGCTCAATTGCTGGGTTACCAATGAAAGCCCATTTACAGTTCCAAGAGTTACCGGGTTATGAGTAGTGCCAAAACTAAGGTAAGTTTGCATATAACTTTGAAGCACCGATACATCCATTTTTTTCAATGTGCCAGAATCGGAAACCATTAATTCGTCGGTACTAACCAAACCACTTGTTAACGCCGTTAAATCGGCGATTAAATCCGTATGTAAATTTGATGCTAAAACCCCGCCCGATTTTAAAGTTATATACCCTGAAGAAGTGGAAAAATTTGACGTGTTGAAACTTGCTATTCCTTTATTCGTTGTGCTGGCATTCTCACCGTTTAACGTCAATATGTTTGTGTTGGTTGCCGTTGTGTGGGCAATATCTATTCCCTCACCACCAACAAAATTTACATTATGGGTCGATTCAACCCTGTCTTTTTCAACGGTGTCCACCCATAAATCCCATCCCGAATATTCTGCAGGAAAAGACAAACTATTTTGCATGTAACTTTGAAGTACAGAAACATCCATTCTTTTGGGATAGCCAGCATCAGAAACCATTAATTCGTCGGTACTTGCCAATCCACTAGTTAAAGCTGTCAGTCCTGAAATTATATTGGCATTTAAATTAGCGGCATAAATCCCTGTACTTTTTATGGAAACCGCCCCGGAGGAGGTAGTGAAATTAGTTGAACTAAACAGCGCGATTCCCTTATTGGTTGTGCTGGCATTTTCGCCGGAAATAACATTTAAGGAAATATCAATCCCTTCCCCAGGCGTATATGGATCGTGGGTGTGCGATGTATCTGATTTTCCTGCAAGCAACACTGTTATTTCCGATTCGGTAAAATACCTGTCGTCGTGGGTGTGCGAAACATCGGCTTTTTGGGAAAGTAGTGAATTAATGTCTAACTGTGTGTAATATCGGTCGTCGTGCAAGTGTGTAGTATCTGATTTTCCTGCAAGCAACGATGTTATTTCCGATTCGGTAAAATACCTGTCGTCGTGCAAGTGGTCGTCAAGTACATCAAGTGCTTTTTGAACGGTATCTTCGGTTGCAGATAATATGCTGTCGAAATTGGTAACATCGGTGGCCACCTGCGAAGCATCTATCGGTGTGACGTTGTATTTGTTCGGCCACATTGTATTGATCAGCTCTCGCATCATACCATCGGTAACGGGCTTGTTTTTTAACCCCGAGAAGAGTTTGATTAATTCTGTATGTGTACGTTTTCGTGCTGTCATTTTATTTAGCTGTGAGCTTCTAGCAGTTCAATATCAATACTTTCGACATCTTGTGTGTCGTCGTTTAAAACAAATTCGGTGTTGTTGATTATTACCGGTGCAAGTGTGTAGCCACTTAGGGCGGTTGCTCCGCTTGCAGGTGGTATTGCCAGCCATGCTTCCGGTGAATCTAAAAGTATATCGAGTGCGGCCAGTTCGTCTTTCAGTTTAATTCCCGAATTGATTTTCCATTTTCGTTGCCGCGAGTTTCCACTTACTACCAGGGTTGGTATTTTTACACCTGCCCCGCGTGGCTGTGGTTTGCCGGCAAGGCTGCGCTCGCCGGTTGGTGCATACACAGCCCGGCCTTTCAGCCAGATAGTTTCGATACCGCCAATTTGATTATCTACAAAAAGATACCAGTGTTTTTCTTTGTAATCCCAGTCGATTTCGAACGTACGGATTTCCAAAATTGGCACCGAATCAATTTCAGCCGAAACGGTGAAGCTTATCATTTTTTTAACGCCGTTATCGAGGGTGAACCCAACGTGCTCGGGCTGTACATCGAATTCGTACAAACTAGCCCGGGTAACAGCCGGGTTTTGCTCGATTGTCTGGGTGCTGTCATCGTCGAAGGTGGCAGTAACAATAAGGTCGATTACATCGCTAACGGCATCGGGCCATTTGTACCACAGTTTAACAGGTTGCCAGGGCGACACTTTTTGGGTGGTTGGCATTAACGATAAAAACCGTTCGCCATCGACAAAATAATCGAACCACGACGAGCTGGCATCGTTTAATTCCGCTAGTTTTATAAGTGGCAGCTTGCCTTTTACTATAAAAAACGGTTCAACTACGGTTTCAAAACTCTCCTGAGGGTCGCCGCTGCCATCGATGTAGCTTTCGCCTGCGTATAGCCAAATGTCGTAAGCCATATCGGTATAGGCATTTATCCTGCCCAACAGTGGCCAGTTAAAATTCTTTGTTATTGCCTGGTCAACCAAACCGCTAATATTGAACCATGCCACATCGTCGGTGTCGGGTGCAATAGCATCTATAAATGGGGTGCCAATCAGTACACCGTCGGGGCTTACCACTTTCAGCAAAATCTTATAGTTGGTCCCCTGCACTAAGCTGGTGGTAACTTTCACCCAAATAGGGTTGCCGCTTAGGTGGGTGGTGTTAATTGCTATTTCCGAAATTGTAAGGCTCATAATCCGCTGGTTTGTTTAATTTCTTCAAGTTCGTCGATGTCTTTTTTTATCATTTCAGAATAAACAGTCAGCTTCTTTTTTGTAAAACCATTAATGGCTTTTATAAGCTGCTGTGCTGTTTCTGTGTCGATTCCGGGGCTGAAGGACTGAGGTGCTGAAGGGGTGATGGGCTGGTTTGTTGGATAATTTCCAGCAGCAAATTGTGGTATTTTGCCATCTCGCACGTCGTAAACAGCACGCATAATTTCCGGATAATTTACATTTATGGTGCGCGATGTAATACCATCAATAACCGTTTCGGGTTGCCCGGGCACTTCGTTAAAAATTCCCAGTTGTGGTTTGCTGCCGTACGTACCTGTTTGGGGCTGCCCGGTATATTCCATGCCGGGGTATTTACCGGTGGCAAATTCAGGAACAATTTTATTAAACAAAAGAGTAGCAGCCCCACCAGCTAGTGTTCCCAATATAATATTGAAAGGAAACCCGACCTTTGCGTTTTTCATAGTACTTAGTAATGTTGTTACTATGTACTCAGCCATATATGCTTTAATCTGGTCGCGGATTGAATTGATAACGGCCTTTCCTGCCTCTTGTAATGTTTTAGCATTTTCGACAGCAGCCATGCCCGACCGGATAGCCGTTTCTATTTGCGTATCGCGAAGTGCTTCGGCAGCCAGTTGTTTTTCAATGTTACTTTGGATTGTTTTTTCATCGGCTTCTTCTCTTTTCTTTTGTTCTTCTTCCGCGGCCTTATCGGCTTTGGCAAGAAAAGCGTCCTCTTCTTTTTTTAACTTTTCATCATTGCTTTTCTTTGCGGCAACAAACAAACTTAGCGTATCGTTCATCTGTTTTTGCCATTCCAGTTTTTTATCCAGAATTTTGGAATCGATTGTAGCTGTTTCCTGTCCAAATTTTTCATGCAGGGCTTTTATAGCAATCAGGTGTGCAAGTTCAAGCTGCATTTGCTCGCGACGGTATTCATCTTCGGTAAGTGCTTTGGTAAGCAATAGTAATTTAAGTTTGTTTTGTTCTTCGACGGCCGCTTTATCAAAAGCTTCCCGGGCTTTTTTGAATGCTTCGTCGCGTACTTTTTGGGCTTCTTCTGCAGCTTTTGCTTTGGTTTTATTTAGTTGTTCTTCAACAGCATTAATTTTTTGTTGAATACGGAGATAATCTTCACCTCCAATAACTGCATTTTTCAGAGCTATATTATAATTACTCAATTTTTCTTCTAATTGAGTAATTGTCTCATTGCCCAATGAATCACCAATTTTTTCCGCGTTAAGAATGTTGTTGAGATTATTTTCCTGCGATTTTAGGTTATCAATTTGTGTCAATAAATTATTAATACCGTCTTCTAATTCATTTGCCGCAGAAAGCCCATTATTTTTTGCATCTTCAGAAAGCTGTTTTTTTATTTTGCCCCATTGTCCTGCTCCATATCTACCAACCGCCCATGCTTTTTGCCAGAGCGTTGCTTCTGTGTTTTGTTGCTGAATTTCCTTTTGGCGGGTTTGTTGCAGAATAAGAGAAGCCTTGGCCGTGTTCAGGGTGAAATCAATTTCATCTTTTAATTCTTTTTTTCTGGCAACAGATAATTTGTTTAGATCTGTTACTTGTTCGGCAAATTTGGTTTGTTGTTCCGAAAAAATTTGGTTAGCTTTTGTTAGTTGTTCTATCGCGGCTTTCTTTTCTTTTTCTCGCTCAACTGCTTGTTTACTGTATTTGTCGTATGATTTAATTGCCACAACAAGTGCAGTAATTGCCATAATTGCAAGTCCAATGGGATTAGCGTTCAATGCCAAATTCCAAGCTTTTTGCGTAATAGTTGCCAGTTTTATTTTGCCCGTAAGAATTCCTTTTATAACAACATAAGCCTTTTCGATTGCCAATCCCACTTTACTGGTTGCAATTTGCAAAGCAGTTTGCCTGTTTGCATATTTTATTGCTAAAGTATAAGCTGTTATTGCAACTGTAGAAGCAACAATTAACCTTCCGTACTTGGCAAAAATATCGACAACAGCAACCAGGCCTTTCAACATTAGCGACGATTTGCTTATTACCGAAGCATAAGCCGGTGCTAATTTATTGCCCAATTCCATCGAAACAATATTAATACGGTTACGTGCCTGCGCTAATTTTGCATTGTTATTGTCGGTATTTACAATTGCCTGTTCAGTGGCGGTATTGGTGCCGGTAACTGCTTTATTATATTCATCGTATCGTTCGATATTATTTGCCAGTATAGTTCCAACGGTAATATTCCGTTTTCCAAAAATTTCAATTAATACATTGTCTTTTTCTAAAGCTGTTGATTTGGAGTCTATTTTTGCTTTTAATTCAACTATTGCATCGCGCATACTAAACACTCCACTGGTATAACCCATCCCGGCGGCTTTCATGCTAATCAATGAGGATCTTAATTGCGTGCCGGCGTCAGAACCTTTTAACTGGCGTTCGGCCAAAGTTTCCAATACTGCAACTGTATTTTCAAGCGTTAAATTGGAGTCGGCAGCAACGGTCCCAACATTTTGCAACGATTCGGTAATGTCGTCAACTTCGGCGCTTCCAGCCAAAGAACCAGCAGCTAATCCATTTATTATCCTTGTTGATTCTGAAGCACCCAGATTAAACTGGTTCATAGAAGCTGCAACGGCATCGATGGCAGGTTGCATCTCCATTTTAGATGCTTCGGCCAGTATAAGTGCCTTTTTTGTAACTTCAACCAGTGCTTCTTTGTTTGCGAGCAATTCGGGGCGGGCCGATCCCATTTTGGTGAATGCATCAACAATATCCTGTGCACCTTTAGTAATACGTATGCCTCCTTCGAGTGTTGAATTCGATAAATCTTTGGCCTGCTGGCTGAGCCAATTAAGGTTATCACCTACTAAACCTGTAAGCGACGACAGGTTTGAAACCCTCTCTTCAAAATCGTTAAATGTGTTTATAGCTTTGCGCATTCCGAGAAAAACCCCGGCAAAAGTTGCAGCACCTGCAGTAATTATAGAAAAGTATTTATTGAACCCATCGGAAGCGCGGCTCATTAGACTTTTTGTTTGGCGGTGCTCGTTATTGATTTTTGCTATTTCGTTTTTTACCAGTTTTAGCTGCGCCCGTTTGTTGGTGTATTCGTCGGTTTCACGGTTTAACTTATCGGTTTGCATTGTAAGCGAACGCTGTGCATCTTTGAGTTCTTTAATGCTCGCACCGTTTATGTTTTTCAGGGTCCTTTCGAGACTTTTATGTTCGCGAACAAGGTTACCGGCTTGCCTGTTAACTTTTTTCAGCTCCTTGTCAATTTGCTTGTACCCTTCAACATCGCCTTTTTCGCCAGCTTTTTTCTTTAGGGCAATAAGCCGTTTCATATCCTTCTGAAGTTCTTCGAGCTGGTGCTGTGCTTCCTGGGTGTTAAGAGTTACATTGATGTTTGCTTTTTCGTTGACCATTTTATTAGCTGTGAGCCGTGAGCTTGTTTGATGCTAATTTAAATGGCGGCGGGGTAGTTTAAAAGGACAGATTATTTAGTAGTTAGTACAGAGTAGTTAGTCGTAAGTAGGGAGATTGTTAAATAAAAAATGCCCCAGTCAACAACGCCGGGGCATGATTAATGGCTTGTCGTTACCAGGCTGCGGTTTCGTTCCAGAGAAGTTGGAGTTCCGGTATTAATCTGTGTTTGTTTTTTCGGCAGCTGTCGATATTAAAACATGTGCAGATTTCAGGCTGTATTTTTCTGCTATTATTTTGGTTAATATACGTACCTGATTGTAAAATACTCCGGTAAACCATGGTTGTTTTTGGCGGCGTGTTGCGCCAGAACTTACAAGCATATCGCGGTGTTCGAGGGTTACGCCTTTTCCAACGCCCCAGTCAACAAAATTAAGGTAGTAGTCGTATATAAACTGTATTTTTTCCGGGTCGCCATTGCTGCTTGTAATAATGTGGTGAACAAACCGCTCGGCGCTAATTGGGTTGTTGGGGGCAATACCAAGTGCAGCAGCTTTTTTTACCCACTCTTTAATAGTAATATCTGCCCATGCTTCAACAGTTAATGTAGTATTTGTGTTTTCAGCCATAAATTAGTATTGGGTTATTTTTTTTTTTGAACATTCAATATTAACAGGACCGTTGGCAGCTTCCACATTTGGGCGTAACTCAGCGTTAAAGCGGCACATAAATTCAGTTAGTAAATGCGGGGATTCGAATTGCATGGCATTTACATCTTTCGGAAAACAGGCACCGCCGTATCCTAACTGGCCATCGAGGGCTATTTGGTTTAAAATGGGTTTTCGGCCATAGAGCATTTCGTACAACATTACATATTTTCGGCTGTTACCTGTTTTTTGCTGCACGTAGTTCCAGAACAATACCTGGTAGGCATGGTAGATATTGTGCATGTATTTAAAGTGGCAGGCTTCGGTGGCCGATACAAGTTGGTAGTTTGTATCTTCCGGAAGATTAAAACAGGTTTTATATATTTTGCGTACCTCGCATGTGTGCGATGCGCTTCCACCAAGTAACACCATGTTTTGGTTTGCAAAATCGTCTGGTGCCGAATTTTGGTTTAAAAATTCAGGATTAAGCACCAGGTTTAATTTAAAACTCCATTTGACTATATTTTCGAAAAAGACGGTGCTTTTTATTATCACTATTCCTTCATATTTTATATCTGCAAGCTGGGAAAGAAACTCATGGAGTTCCGAAATATTTTGCGAGCCGGTTTCCAAATCCATGGGAGTTGGCAGGCACACCAAAATAGTTATGCTGCCTCCAATGTTTTTAATATTGGAAAATTTAGGTTTGTACTTATCATACACAACCACATTGCATTCGGTTTTAATTGAAGCATAAACGGCCTGGCCTACAAAACCAAAGCCAGCTATTCCGATTGTGGGTTTATCAAAATTATGTATCCCAATCATTTGTATCGTAAATTAAGTTTGCATTTTCAGAAACTGAAAAACTGAACATTACACCAAAACAGCGATCGCCTATGGGACCGATGGTTTGGTACGGGATGTTAGCGAACTGCAAAAATGTGAGCCCATGTAGCAGATCGCGTTTGTCGTGCACCATTTTTGAAAGTATTTTCAGGCCAATTGTTTTACACTCTTTTTTTGCTGCTTCGCGACCATCGTGGTCTTCAAGTTCTACGTGTTTAACAATGTAGAAGACATAGTACGGCGTGTCGATATAATTGTTTGAGGTGTTGCGGTCGCCCAGGCTGCCTTCCATATTATCGTGCACAAGCAGGGCCGGGAATTGTATTTGGGTAAGGTTGCTTAAAACCTCGTCGAGATGGCCAATACTAGAAATACGGAAGAATTTAGGTGCATCTTCGGTATGCCCGATATCGGTTAACCGGGTGGCGCAATCGAGCATGTATGTTTTGTGGTTGTAGCTCATAATATTAGCTTTTAGCGGCTAGCTCCTGGCTGCTAGCCTTTTTTTGGTTTTGATTGTTTTACCATTTCTTCGAGTTGCCCGAAGGCTTCCCAAATTTGAGTGTGCTGAATTTGTTTGTTCTTGGTAATGTCGCCCTGGTTAAGGCTGTACATTATTTTCTTGAGGTTTTCTATCGGGTTAACAGGTTCAGAATTAACAGGGGTAGATGAAAACAGATTTGGGTGAGCTTTCATTAAGGCATTTCGGCAACCAATATAAAATACATAAACGGCATATTTTTTTACCAGTGGAAGTAATTTAAACCAGCTGGCCCGGCGCGTGTAGGTATAATCGTTAAATGGTTCGCGGCGGTCGCCATTGTAATCGGGCGAATTTGGCCTGTACTCTTTCTTTTGCCTGCGGTACATTATAGCACACAGTTGGTCAAGGTGTTTATTTTCGCGGGTTTTATGAAATGCATAAATGCACGATTCAATATTTAAAAACTCAAGAAATGTAATGTTATAGCATTTGTTTGATGGGCCAAAGAACCGTTTCCAGAATATACGGAACCGGGGGAAGACATTTTTTGTCAACTTACTATCGGTGGTTAAAAAATCGGTTGATTTAAGAAACCAATGTAATTCATCGACCGAAAGGGAGAATCTTATATTATTTTTCCGGAAGATGTAAAAAATATTATCGGCCACTATTTTCTTAGGCAGTGCTTTTACGCCTGTTAATTTTAAGAAAAGTAAAAGCTTAAATTTTTGCCCGGTAAGGTTGAGGAAAAACAACCGGCAAACGTAAAGTATTTCTTTTTGGGAGAGCTGGTTCCATTCTGTTGGTATTTTCAGGTCGAGAGTTTTCATGCTGTTGCCCCTGCTACAAAAAAACCAGAGTCTTCGTTGTCAGCGTCGTCGTTGTCGTAAGGGGCTTCGTAGCCATAGGTTTCGTATGTGGGGTAAGTTGCCAGGTTGTTTTTTAAGGCCGACATTGCTTTAGCAATCAGGTTCAGACCTTTATTTTTCCATGCAGTATTGGTATTTTCAGAATCCATATCAATAATATATTCGTGGTATGCCATAAAGGCAAGGGCTTTTTGCAGGGTCGGTTTAACCACGGCATCGTCGCCGGCCTGCAGTTCGGTTAAAAACTCAGTACTTAATGCCTGGGCAAAAGTGGTAATTTCCAACACCGATATATAAGTTTTAAGATCGACAAACTGATGGCGTTTAAGGTTGAGTTTGGTTTGTGTGTTAAACACTGTGGTGTTGGCCAACAGACTACCGGAATTCAGGCTGCTGTTGTTCCAATTGGTATATGTTGTGGTGTTGTCTTCTAAAAAAGCCAACAGGACATCCATAAAATCGTTGGCAGCATTTTGGCATCCCATAGCAAAGGCGGCCACGCGCTCTTTACTGGCCGGGGCAATGTTGTTGTTGCGTACTACACCAAAACCGCTTGATGTAAGCACAATATCGAAAAACGGGGTAGCTTCGAGCACTGCCAGGTTGGCCAGTACCGGGATAACTTTTTTCTGCAGGTCTTCGTCGGGGCTGTCGCCATCGAGTTCGGCAACAAGTGTGTTTCCTAAAAAACGTGGAAAATGTTTGTACAATGCCCGTATTTCGAAACCTGCATATTTATCGAAACTAAAACTGCTGGTTTGCAGTGGCACGTATTTTTTTATGTCGGTTGCCTGTAAAATCATTATTCGCTTACTTTAGTTACACTTCCGGTTTTATTATTGTCGAGGGTAGTTAATTCGAGGTTGGGAATTACAAAATGAAGATCGGCAGGCCATTTGTTAATGGCTTTAATGAGGTACAACGGGCGGAGGATACGGTCGCGGAACGGTTTTAAAATAGCCTGTTTTATTATAAACAGCTCGCGGGCTTCGGTGCCCGAAATGGGTTTGTTTTTCCCGGCCGATGGGCCATAGATACTTGGGTGTACCATAAAACCAGCTGCTATAATGTTCGATACTTCTTCTGAATCTTCGATATAATCGCCACCTTCTTTTTTACCGGCATTAACCACGTCAATTTTTATCATTGGGTATGGCTGCCCCTTGGGATCGGTTTTTTGCATGGTGATTATACTCTTCCCTGCATTTTCGGCATCTTTCAAAAACTTTTTAATATCGGCATACTCTTTTTTTATGCGTTCTAACTGCTTTTTGTCGTCGGTAATTTTTTCGTGTTTAAATATTTCATGAAAATAACCAGGTGCCAGCGACACAATATATTTAACGGCAATCTGGTTGGTCATTACCGATTTTTTGAATTCGGGTATTTTTATTGCAAAATCGTACCAGCCACTTTCAATCAGCGAATACCAGTAAGGTTTTTGGTAGTAATTTCGCCCGGGTGTCGGAAAACTAACCGGCACAATAAAACGGTTACGTCGTTTGTCCCAGTTTTTTGATTTGTCTTCGTCCATTATTTTTCTCAGGTGCCGGGCAGGGTTGTGTGGATCGAGCACAGGTGTTGCATAGCAAATACGATCTTCTGTATCGGGTTGTTTGTCGCCCCAGTAAGCAAAATAGTAGTGGTACGCTATGCGGAAGGTTTTTTTGTCTATTTCGCTCCACCGGCTGAAAGTGGCTTCTTTGTTACGGATTTCAACAATTTTTCGGTTTTCGCCGTTTTCTTTATTAAAAATAATTTCGGTGAAAACATTAAAAAACCAGTGCATGTCGGTAAGCTGCTCCAAAAGGTAACCATCTATATCATTTTCTTCGAAGAACTTGTTCAAGTCCTCATTATCGGTGTAAGGTTCAATTACTTTTTCCTTTTTTTCGTTGTAAGTAATTTTTACAGGCCGTATTCCGTCGCCATAGCTTGCAACTATGTTAAACCAGAGGTTAGATGTCATTTGTGGCAGCTTATACACTTTTTCGATAAGCTGTTGCGGGAGGTCGTTGTCTTCGCCCCAGGGAACCATTTTTGGCGGGTCGTCCATACCCTTTACCACAATATCTTTGGGGTCGGCAGCGGGGTCGGCCAATAGGCGGGTGGTATTTGTGGCGGTAAGTACGGCAGCTTTTACACCAGGCAGGTACTCGGTAGTGCTGTCGTGGTGCATTATTATTTCGTTGTCGCGGTTCATAACATCACCTCCCTGCCATTAACCGAAAATAGTAAACAGGCATGCACAGTCCGTATCTCGCCGCTTTCGATAAATTTAAAATTAAACGTGTCGTTTTTAAAATTAGAGCTGGTGCAAATTGCCCGGCCTTTAACCACGTTGCCCGAAAGGGTGCCGAAAACTACATCGTATGGTTGGCGCTCTGTGTTTTTATCTATGGGGTCGAGCAATGGGCGCACGGCCCGTAGGAAAATTTTCCCTTTCATGTAAATTAGCTTTGTCCGTCAGCCGACGGATTGTTTTGTGCTAATTTAGTTTGTGGGGGATTGAAGTAAAAGGACAGATTTTTAGTCACAGTGATCAGTCGTAGTTGACAGGTTCTTAAATTCCCCGCCTTTCAAAGGAGGGGACAGCCATTCGTTCACGAATGGCAGGGGTGGTTTAAATTAGTTTGCAGGGGGTTGTAACAACTTTTCTATTTCACGGCGTTTGCTGCGGATTTTTATAAGCCGGTTTTTTGCTGCGGTAAATTCTACCTGAAGTACTGCCTCCATTTTTAATAGTTGGGTATATTGTTGCTGTAGATTGGTACGTTCCATTGGCCTGGCATTTTAAATGGAAAACCCGGCAGCTAAGTCGCCAGACCATATAACGAATACACTCACGCACCCGTAATGCTGCCGGGAAAAATCTTCCCCGGGAACGTGAGTATTAAAATACGATCTGGCGATGTAAAAGTACAGAGAAATGGTGGAATAAAAAAAGCCAGCTTATGGGCTGGCTTTTTTTATTCTATTCTTCGCGTTTCTCAAATAAAGACCAAATTATTGTAGTTCCGGGACGACCTGCAGTTGGAGAATAAGCAACGAATTTCCAACCATTTTTATATAGGTAATTGAAAAGCTCAGTATCTGTTTTAAAAACTTTTTTCTTATCTGTATTTTCATCTAAAAAGGAATAAATACCACCATCTGGGACACCAGCAAAAACATTTAATTTTAATCCTGCTGTTTCAATTCCAATTTTTAAGTAATGTTCAACTTCGGTTTCTAAATCAAGAATATTATTTTTATTAGTTTGCTTTATGACTTTTTGTGCAAAACAAAACATGGGCAATAACAGCCCAAGGATCAACATAATTTTTCTCATAATAATTCTGAATTTTAAGGTTAATAATTTTGGTAATTACCAAATTTAAACTTTTGTTCGTTAACGACCAAAAAAAGGGGAGCAAAGCTCCCCAAATTTTCAACCCACAAAGTTAATCTGTTCTTCAACTTCGCTAATCTTTTCATCCAGTACCCCCTGTACTGTTTTCAAAACTGTTTCAACCACAATGTTATGGCTGGTTTTAAATTCCTGCCCACTAACATCTTTAATAACAACCGTTGAGCTTAATCCATCGGAACCAAGCTTAAACCCATTGAGGTTCTTTTTGGCTTCGTTCAACTGTCGCCATTTGTTGATTACGATGTTCAGCTCTTCCACTTTCTGGATTCGTTTTTCCAAACTCAGGATTGGGTTTTCAACTTTGGAAGTTTCGTTACGCTTTACTTCCATTTTTGCACTGTCAGCTTTGCCATTGGTTTTTTGTACAGTTGCTCTTCAATCAGCGTTTGTTTCTGCTCAACAAATTCGGCATAACGGGTAAAATGGTCGTACAGGGCGTTGTAACATTCGAGCTGGTAGCGAATTAATGTTTCCCTAACTTCCTCTTTAACTTTTCGGGGGTCTATTTGCCCCAACCAACCAAATACAAAACGGAACTGAATGGTTGCCATTTCGCGTTCTTTTTTGTCGGCTCCAACCGTGGTGTTCATCGCCACGGTTGATTTAAAAATTGGATGGTCTTTTAACTTCTTTAATTGAACAGAAAAATTTATTCCAAGGGCATCACAAATCGGATGAATTGGAACATACTTTTCGCCATTTTCTACTACAACAATTTCGGTGTTGTTAATTTTTGCCACGCAGGTTTGTGTGGCTTCTTCTTTTGAATTTAACATGATTCACCTCCTTCTAATAAAGATTCGGGAGTTAATAACTCGATTAAATCTACACATTCAACTGTTTTGTTGTTAAACATGTTGGTTTTAAACTGGGTAATTGTGGAGTTTAAATTTGTAGTTTGAAAATCTACTACAACCACATCGCAGTCGGCTTTTAGATTTAATAGCCTTGTTTCTTTGAAATTGAGGTTTTTAATGTGCGATAACACAACTACATCCAAAAGAGGCCCGTTTTCGTAGAAATAAACTTCGAGACTTGCCCGGCATCTCCGGAACTTTTTTAAAAATTCATTTGAATTTTTCATGAGTAAGACATTTTAATTATGGTGCAAAAAAGCGGCGCACCTTACCCGCTGTCTTACTCCATTCATTGAAAAGGGCACTCAAAGCCATTACAGCTTTGAAACGGGAAGCACGCCGCAATATGGTATTATTTAACTTACCAAAACAGGTGGCATGTGGCATAAAAAATCCACGTCCGGATAAACGGCGTGGGCACGATTGCCCTTTTTCAATATTTCAATGAAGTAAGACACTTCAAAGATATGGTATTTGGATGAGAAAAGCAAGGGGCGCAAAAAAGCCAACGGGTGGGCTGGCTTCTCTTATTGATAAATCTATGTATAATACTATTCAATGAGGTAACTGATTTCAGCTCCTTCTAATTTTTTAGCCAATCCGTCCATAATCAACCATGATGCACCGGCCACTGATGATTTTGGTCCTCTATTCGAAACGACAAATGAATTTGCATCAAAACTCAAAGTTCGCGATAAGGCCACATCTATGGCCGAACCAGTTATCTTTATCTCTGTATTTTCTTCTTTCTGGTCAATTTGACAATTAATCTTTATATTGAGTTTAGCGGCATTTAACATTCCATAGTTACATGTCTTCACCTTAGTGCTAAGCATATAGAAATCTTTGTCAAGAGTTTCCATAGTAAAGCCTTCTTTGATTAATATCCTGCCAAAATTTTTGAATGCTTCATCGGCAGATAGTCCGGTTTTAAGAATAATAGTATTTGCTTTTTTGGGGGCTGTGGTTTGCGAAAAACAAAATAATGGCATTATTAAGGTAAGGATCAATAAAATTCTTTTCATAATAGTTTTGGTTTTAAAGGTTTAAAAAATATTTAGCTGAATGATTTTTGAAACAAGTATGTAGGCCAGGGCAATAAGGATTACAAGTAGTATTGCTTGTATAATCCGGGCGGTTATTTTGGATTGGCGGGTGGTCATGCAGCTAAGTTAGAAAAAAAGTTGGGAGTTAGAAATATGGAATGGGAATGAGAAAAGCAAACCCTGCTGGATTGCAGGGTTTTATGTTGATTTTATAATTGACCGATAAAGTCAAGTTTCAGTTGAGCCATTGAAGCTTTAATTGCTTTTTGACGCTTCTTTTCACTTTCTGTAATTTTCCCTTCGAGTTGAAGGAATTCAACAAATTCAGGATTATCTTTTAATAACTCCTCACGTTTTTCGTCGCGCGCTTTTTCTGCAGCCAGCTTTTCGTACATGGCTGCTTTAACTTCCCGGTAGTGTCCTAAAATTATTTGATCAATAGTTGTCCAAACCCATAGTTCGAATTTGACATCAAGCCATGCGGCAAATTTAAGTGCTAAAATACGATGCATCCAAGTGCCTGAATTTTGTTTTGAAATCAATAAATCTTCCTTTTTTTCTATACCAATAAGTGAGGAATTCTCACTTATCAAACATGTTTCAATAAACTTTTTCGTGCTGTCAAGTTTATTGAAATCTTTCATTTCCTTTCCAAATGCTTTTGCCATTTCGGTAGCATTCACCATCACATTGTCGTTCACTGTTGGATCGAAACTAATGGATTTTTCGTTGTAAATAAAATGTAGTACATCCATAATTATTTGTAATTAAAATTTAAATTAAGGAAGCGCGGCTACCCGCTGCGTAACACTATACCTCTGCACAGGGTTTGTTGTGCCCATTACGAACACAACACGGGGCACACGCCTCCAATGTGGTTTTATTTAAACCAATATATACCAGCAGGAATTTTTTTGAACATTGCCGGGTAAACGGTAATGCTTGCGTAGCTTTAAACTTAATTATTATAAAAGGAAATACCCTTTGCGGTGTTTTTTGTTACGCATTATAAAGATATGGAATGTTGTTGAGAAAAGCAAGGGGGATAAAAAAAGCCAGCGGGTGGGCTCTTTTACAAAAAGTGGGTACAAGAAAATCAGATTTTGCACAAAATCGGGTGCAATGGCTGCTACTTTTACCCCTTTTATGCAGGTTAAAAAGTACAAAAAGTGGTCAGAATGGATAAAAACCATTCTCTGAGTCCGATTTTTTGAGTCACGTGTCGACAATTTTGTCGATGCGTCTCGCAAGATTTTGTCTTTATTAATTATTCTGTTAACTGTTTGCACATTCATTCCGCGCTTGTTGGCAAAGTCCGTTGCGTTTTACTTCCATTTTTGCACTGTCAGCTTTGCTGTTTGATTTTTTTGCAGTTGCTGTTGTCATAATAGTTTTGCTGATGCCCTTCAGACTTATTTTGGTATCTGGCACACCGGTTAAAATTACGGTGCCACCACCATTGAGCCAGGCGGATTAGGGCAAGGGCGGAACCACTAAAGCAAAACAGGCAAGGGAGCTTGTATTACCCTTGCCTGTTCCGGATGGCGATTAATATCTTTGTGGCGGAATTTGGAGTGGTGATCTTTCTGAGAAAAGAGAATAACAGTCTCAGTCTCAGTTGGCAGTAAAACAGGAAGAATATAAATAGATCAGTGAAAATGATAATCGTTTTATTCCACCCCAACCAAATCAACTTCTTTCATTAGACGATCTGTTTCAGTAAGGGCTACAATTATTTTCTGGTAATGCAAAATATCTTCGAAACTTAGGGTGCGGCCTTTACGATCTTTAAGCCATTTTTGGGCAGGCTGGTAACCACCAATGTAAAATTCCCAGGCAACTAAAGGCACACCTTCAAAATATTGTTGGTCGTTAATCCAAACCCGGCCAATTGTTTTGCCTTCGTTTGTTGTTTCCCACCCAATATTTGTTCTAGTCATTTTACGGGTAACCATGTTGTCGCCATCTTTAGGGTAGCTGGTTATAAAATGGGTTATTTTATCCGATTCCAACAAATGAATCTGCCGGATTTCACCACCCAATTTCACCAGTTGCCAAAAGGTTTCTGTATCTTTTGGGTATGGAACTCTCGGAAAATCTATTTTTAAAAACTCTTTATATTTTTTCCGGTAATTTGGTGAGTGCAAAACAGCATAGATGTAATCTAAAATATCAATTGGAGCAAAAGAGTTTTCCGTAGTTTCTTTTTCATTTGTAAATGTTAAATCTAAAATTTTAGCAATTTCATTTACAATTTCTTGATTTAGATTTGGTTTTCTTTCAGTTGAATTTTCAATGGTTTGTTGCCCATCAATTTCGGGATAAAGATAAAGAGGAAATGCATATCCTGTTTCTTTAGTTTGTAAACTCACAGTACAAACTTCAGTTAAATAGTTAGAAACTAATATATGTTGAAAATCAAATGTACTCTGCTGTCTGCAAGAAACTAAAGCAAGACTACCATTTAAAATATGGTGAGCAACTTTAGCTCCAGGACGACTAACTATTTTTGGGTCATAATAAATCGACCGAACATCAAATGGACGATATAAAATAGGTTTAATATATTTCTCGTCATAAAATACATTTTTAATTTTTTCTGTAATTTTATAACTACCAGAATCAACTACTCTATATTCATTAATAAAAGAATCAGGTATATCTCCACTTAATAAAGTTATGAATTTATTTTTTGTCGATTTTTTGGAAATATCTATGAATAATTTATCCCTATCAGTTTTAACACCACTATTTACATTCAAAAATAAATTATTGATTGAAATATTTTTTTGATAAATTTCCTGTAATTCAAAATCTTTTGGCACGAAAAAGTAATAAGGCTCTTTATTTTCTAATAGACTCCATTTTAACGAACTAACGGAGTTTACAGAAAGTTCACTATATTTCAAATCCCTTTTTCCGAATAAATCTGAGTGAAATACTTTCCCCAATTCATTTTTCTTTTTCTTTCCTGTTTTAATGAAAATATTAATAGAAACACCTTGTTGTATATCAAACACATTTTCATCTTTTCCTCCATCATTTGTGATTTCATTTTTTTTAGCACTTCCGTGTAAATCGAGAATGTAAACTTTGTCAAAAGTCTCTAACAAGTTTTTTCTCATTTGTCGATGGGTAATGCCATCAATGAAACTATTATTTGAGATATATGCTAAAACTCCACTTCCATTTTTGTCAATAAAATGCTGACCATAACGAATAAATTTAATGTAGTCATCATCTAAGTTTATTTTACGTTCGTTTAAGTCTCTTTTATAGTCTTTTATAAGGTTTTGAATCCAATCTCCTTTGTTTGTACTACTAACTGCATAAGGCGGATTCCCAATAACACACATTACCGGAGTATCCCTTTTTATGTGGTTTGCTTCATTTGCTTCGCTGCTTAACCAACCGGCAAACAGAGTTCCGGTGTCGGGGTGGTGTTCTTCCAAACTATTGGTAAGGTAAATATTAAACCGCTGCTCTTTTTTGGGTTTGTAACCAGTTTCGGTTAGCAGCATATCTAATTTAAGATGCGCCATCGAATACGATGCCATTAACAACTCGAAACCATTTAAACGTGGTATAAGGTCGTTTTCAACATAACTGCTCCAAATGCCCTGCATCTGTTTAAAACGGTTGTTGTAAATGTGTTTTACCACTTCTGCCAAAAATGTGCCTGTTCCGGTTGCAGGGTCAAGTATTTGTACTTTGTGTACTTCCTGTTCTATTTCTTTAAACCCCGATTCGGTTCTGTTATCCCGTGTTTGTGTTTTTACTTTTACTTTGGTTTTACTGGAATCAGCCAAACCATCGGGCAAATTAAATTCTGTTTTCAAAATATCGTCAACCGCCCTTACAATAAACTTAACCACCGGCTCGGGGGTGTACCAAACACCACGGCTTTTACGTAGTTTAGGGTCGTATTCTGATAAGAAGGTTTCGTAAAAATGAATTATGGGGTCGTTGGTTTGTGTACTTTTTCCAAAGTTTTGCAATAACGCTTTCACATCGGTAGCCCTGAATACTTCTGCAAGGTTGTCAACGGTTGTTTTTATACGTTCGTCAATATCGTACCCTGCCACATACTGAAACAATTTTCGCAAAAACGGGTTGGTTTTAGGTATCAGCTCAGCAGCTTCCTGCCGGCTAAAATCGTTTAAAGTTGGATCGTGCAACCGGGCTGCAAACATGCCATAAGCCAAAGTTTGAGCGTAAATATCGGCAAACCCTCTTGGAGTTAGGTCGTGAATTAATACATGCTTAAACGATTCGTATTGCCCTTTTAGCGTTGTGTTTTCCTGTGTTTCTTCGTCCGATGTTACCGCCCGTTCCATTATAACTTCCAATAAACGAGCTTTGGCAGCCATCATTTCAGCCAATTTTTTACTCGATTTTATGGTCTGCCCTATAAACGAACAAAAATCTTTAATCAGCCTTTCAAACTGTTCAAAATTTTCTGATAATGGATTTATTTTATTCCCTTCAATTTCACCTATCCGTACTTCGTGAACCAGTTGCCCGTCCTGAAAAAACTGAAACCAAACATAGTCGGTAATTATCAGGTTATCGAGTGCCTTTTTGTAACGGGTAAATTGTTCTTTATAAACCTTGCTGTTTAAATCCTTTCCAATGTCTTTAGCTTCAATATAACCAACCGGAATTTTTTTATGGGTAATTACATAATCGGGGTTTCCGCAATCAGTTACGTTTGCTGGTTCATTTGTGATTTCCACACCTTGCACAATTTCACGAATCAAATTTTCGAGGTCAGCTCTGTAAGAATGCTCTCTTGAAATACCGGATTTGAAACGGGTATTTAGCTGGTTAACGTAATCGTAAATTGTCATAACATGGGTTCTGTTTAAACAAAGCCCAATTTAGCAAAAATTTTGGTTATTATTATTTTTATTAGGTTTCAAGTTTCTTCGCTTTCACAATGAACGCCAACGATGGCGGTATGAAATCGTTGGGGATTGCGGGCTACTTTCCTGTCCAATTACACCGAACTTTATGCGTGGCAGAATGTTCGAATAACCACTTAGACCCCAATGTTTTATACCGCGTGTTGTACGCTGGCCTTTATTGTTTCTTAATATATCTGTTTCATTTTTAGCACAATGTTTCTCTGTCCGTGCGTTGGAGTGGGATGGGCTTGAAGGCTCTTTTGGCATTTTTGGATTGAGGGCAAGCCTCGTGTGAATGCCAAATGTGCCTGAGAGCGAAGGGAAGGTGTGTGTTTGGGCTATCATATTGATTCCTCCACAATTTTAATTTCCTCAGCTGACAAACCGTATAGTTCATAGACAATTTTGTTCAACTCTTTATCTATTTTTTCAATATTCATACTGATATTTAACAACATATCTTTTTGCTCATTAAAATATTTCAACCACTCTGATTCTTCTGAAAGTGTCAAATGTATTTTTAACTTTTTTAAAACCTTTATAAAATCTAAAAAATCCAATTTATACCATTCTTGGAAATTGTTAACTGACAGTGCAATATTAAATTTTGAATTCATAAAATTGATAAAATCACTTATATGAATTTGAAGTTTACTATTTAAGTCTAAAGATTGTTTAACTAGGTCAACAATAGAATCATTAGTTTTTAAGACTATTGGGAGTTTATTTAAATAATCACTTTTATATAAATAATAGCCCCCATTTATCATACTGCTAGTATTTCTTATTACAAAATCAATAAGTTTTGAGTTTAGAACTCCAAGGAAATAGTAAATATTTAGGTTTTCTTTTAATTCAATCCCGTAAATATTTTGATTGAAAAATCTATCCAAACCAGAAACAGTAAATGATGGATGAATTGAAGCGTGTGTAGTCAATATTTTATTTGCTGACAAAAATTTAATATCACGAGCCCTATGAAAACCATACCACTCTTCGGGATTAGTTTTATATTTCACTCTTAAATCATATAAAAATTTTTGATGGCTTTTTAAATAAGCAAACGTATACGGAAATTCTTGCTCTAAATATGAAAGTGACAATATTTTTTGACCAGAATCATCTAAAACGTATGGATATATAATTACAAAATCCCATTCTGGCACACAAAATCTTTTTACATTGTTACCCTTAATTATAGGTTTCACAATTTTTGATTCAATTAAAAATGGCTCATTGCTTAACTGATTTGATACAAGTAGTAAATCTCCTTTATCTTCTATAACGTTCAAGTAATATATCTTATCACTACCCGGAATCACACCTTGAGAGATATTACATGTAAATTCACTTAATAAACTAAATTTCTCTAATTTCTGAATAATTGAATATTGATGTTTGCCTTGAAAACTCCAATTCTGTAAGTTATTCTCATAATTGACAACTTCAAAATCTGAAATTTCGAGCAAAGGAAGGCTTTCTGCAATTTGATTTGGTTTAACGTTTCTATATTCTTTGTAGAAAACATTTTTAGAACTGTTTTTTTGTAAGAAAAATATACCAGTATAAGTTGTAGCGCCCTCAAAAATATCAATATCAGTAAACGAAATATATTGAGTCAAGACCTTTCTTTCTTGAATAAAACTTCGCAAACCTTTGCCAAAATCTGAAGTAATAAATCTATGTGGTTGAATAAAACAAATTAGGCCAGATTCTTTAATTAAACTAATGGAAAGCTCATTAAACAAAACATATAAATCAAATTTACCTGTTGCAGTACAATATTTTTTTTCTATAAACTCTAAATCTGTTTTTGAGATGTTTTGAACACGTACATAAGGCGGATTACCAATCACGACATCAAAACCACCTTTTGCAAATATTTCAGGAAATTCATTTTGCCAATTAAAGGCTTTTTCTCCTACTATTTCAGAGTCATCAATTAATGAATTCCCGCATTTAATATTGTTGTTTAGTTTATTGAGTTTTCTGCCTTTTTGAGCTGTTCTCAACCAAAGCGAGAGTTTTGCAATTTCAACTGATTCCTCGTTTAAGTCAACTCCGTAAATGTTTTTTTCGAGAATGTCGGTAGTAATGTCGGAGAAAACTAACCCGCTTCCAAAAAGCTGTGCTCGCAAATCATCGATTTTGCGGTGTTCAGCTATCAAAAAGTCTAATGCCTGATTTAAAAACGCTCCCGAACCACAAGCTGGGTCGAGAATGGTTAAACTTAATAACCAGTTTCGATAATCTGTTAATTTCACGTCAAGTGCTTTGATTGTGTCTTTTTTGCGATTTTTACGCCCTTTGGCGTATTCTTCGTCAACAATATCAAGTTCTGTCCGCTTTTCATTGCAAAGGCTACCTACGGTATTTTTTACAATGTATTTGGTAATGTATTTTGGAGTATAAAAAATTCCGTCTTTTTTGCGTTTGGTTTTTTGATTATCAACTGTTTCGCCTTTTATTTCGGCTTGTACACTTTCAATTTCGCCCAGTGAATGTTCAAAAATATGACCAAGAATATTTACATCTACATCTGTTTCAAAATCGTAGTTACTTAGTTTTAATGTATGTTCATGTAGAATATCGTCCTCAATAGCAATATTATCAAGTATTTCATCGGGTGCAAAAAGCCCACCATTATAAGCATAGATGTCGTATTTCTTTCCTTTATAACCTGTATTCATATAACCGAAATATTTTTTAAATCGGTCGTATAATGGAACATATTCGTCTAATTCATCTTTTAAAGTTGTCCATTGTTTTACAATTTCGCTTATTGAGTTTGGCGGCAAAAGCAACCTATCTTCGGCGAAAAATATAAATAGAAAACGGTCAAGTAATTTCTGGGTTTTCTTGAAAAGTAAAAGCTTATCGGTTTCGGAATTATTCTTTACAAGGTTATTGTATATCGCTTCACGGAATTTTGAATAATCGGCATACAGTTTTTTAGTAATGTTTTCCTCCTGTAAAAGCGATGATTCTTTAATCTTTTGAGGTAATCCGTTTAGCAAATTGTCTTTTGCCAAACAAAGCCACATTATAGAAAATTGCTCTCGTGAAAGATTAAATAAATCAAAGTCTAAATGGTCAACAGCATTTTGAATGTAAAAACGTAATTTTTCAAAATTGGATGTAATCACATATACGCATTTTGGATGATGGTTTTTATATCCGAATGCTTGTGTTTCTATTTTGTCTAAGTCGGTTGTATCAGTTCCCTTTAATTCAATGACTGCAATTGCATCTTCGCCTTTCAAAATCGCACCATCAGCTTTTTTGCTGTTGGCAATGTTTTTTAATTCTGTAGTCAGATTGAAATTGGGTTGTGGATTGAGTGTATATCCAAAAATCGAAACGAAAAGTTCTCGCAAAAATCCTTCTTGAAATTGTTCTTCCTTTGCATTCCTAATATTTTCCTGTATCGAAGGATTTCCAAAATAGCTAAGAAATTCCTTGTATTTCTGGTCAATCAGAACGGAATCTAATTCGTTTAAATATTTTTTCTCTACCGATTTTTGAAACAAACTCATTTTATCCTTTTAATCTCATTTTTAATCAAGTTATCAACCTGCAAAATACAATTTTATAATCATTTTCAACCCGAAATTATCATGCTAATCCGTGTGCGTTGGCAAAAAAAGCATGTGTTTGGCAGCGAAGCGAAGCTTGCAGGGAAGGGCTGCCAAACACTTGCTTTTGTGGGTTGGCATTTTCCATTTTTTCTCTTTTCAAATCTTCAATCATGTTACTGCTGTGTCGATTTTTTGGCTTGCGTACAACATGTTGTATCGTTATTAACTATATTTCGTCTATATCAATTTATCCGTAAGTAACTGGTATCGTTCTATATATTCGTTTGTAAACGCTTATAAGTACTTACAAACGTTTATAAACGCTTAAAATCGGTTACTAAGTTACAAAAAATTATACCCTGTTCAGGGTGTTTTTTAGCACTGGTATAAAGCAAATGTTTACCATAAAGCAGAACAGGAATAATTGTAAACTTTTGCTGTGCGTTTCCGGGGCTATTGCATGCAGCTACCAGGCGGCGCACATAAAACCGAATCACTGAGGTTCGCCGGCAGCTGCCAGCATTTGCCACAGGAATAGGCCTCTTTTCTTCTTCCCCCTTTGTAAAGGTGGATTCAGGGGGGGTTGCGAGCGCAGGCAAAACACACGGCCAAAAAAAATCCCGGTTTGCCCGGGACCTCTTTTTATGATTCTGTAGTTTCTTCCTCAGGAAATTCTTCCAGTGTGGAAACGTAAGCTGTGTGGGTGCGGTTAAAGTTGTCTGGTTTGCGCATTTTGGCCACTTCAAAAGTTATGTACTCATTGCCTTCATACTCGTGTTTGTGTTTCAGAACGTCTTCCACTTTCAGTGTTACTTTTACAATGTCCATGTTTTCAACTTGAGTTCCTTTTCCGATGTAATTTTTTTTGAAGCTTTTCATGATAATTATTTTTAAGATTAAAATTGTGCAGATACAGGGCGGTTTGAAAAGATACAGGCAAAAGAGGAACTGGAATACCGGAGAGCAGCGAGGATATGCCGGGAAAATCCTTTGAATGAACGTCAGAGGTTATCTGTAAACCGCCCATCTTAGCAGAACTTTTTACGAAAAATATTATGGAAAGCTGCCCCACCAAAAAAATATCGGAAAGGGTACGTTTGAAAAACCATTCACAAAAGTTACTATGCAAGTGGATTCCCAGGCAATCAAAAAAACACAACCACGGGTTCAAAGGCACCACTTCTTTGAAGTGCTGTAACAACCTGTCAACTCAGCATCTGCACGGCAGTAGTTACCCGTCAGTTCCGTAACGCAGAAAATCATAGTCCAGGTAAAACCGTCAATTTACAGGAGGGTGTTTCCGGGCAGGAAGTCGGCTTTCTCTTTTGGTTCTTTTCTTTTTTGCCGTAACAATAAAAGAGAAAAGAACACCGGCGAGTTTTGGGTGCGCAGCAGGGCCCCAAAACGTACCATTCGTTACCAGGTCAAATCATGTACAAACAAAACGGATGGTCGCCGCTTCTTTTTTGTCAACTTTTTTCTTCGCAAGAAAAAAGTCACCTTTTATCATTCCAATATACTGTAAATCAAACTTATCTGCTCCGTACTTAAAAGCAATCTAAATAATTCAGTTATATGACACAAAAAAAAGGTTAAAATTCTAAGATTCAAAGAAAAGGGGATTCAAATGGCAGCCGTTACTGCCTTTGTGTTTGTAAAAAC